>JAABUK010001152.1_pt1 | contig 51501 bp, 76 predicted proteins | sample 5559141 | NCBI WGS metagenome assembly JAABUK01 (sample SAMN10711869, study PRJNA513367) | rock metagenome | isolation source: Antarctica rocks | place: Antarctica: Victoria Land, Pudding Butte nord | collected 2016-01-03 | reverse complement strand
AAATTTAGAGGTGAGCAAGAGATTGAGGTCACGGAGGCACAGCAAGTTGTAGTTGTCAGCCGCAACGAAGCAGCTAACACGGCGCCACAGGGACACATAGCCAACCCATAAAGCATTGAAATGAACAGATTTGCTAATCTACAGTGTCATGGTTCCAGAGCAAACTTGCAGGCATTGCTGTGACTGGTGTTGCTTCAGCCAACAGAAGTCAGCAAGGACAGCTGGATGCACAGCCTTGCTTCTACTTGACAGCACTAGCACAAGATGGCTTTTCACGGTTGCAGAGCAGCCCACAGAGCTGTTACCAAGCTTTCTTGACCTGTTGTGGCTGCAGGCTCCAACAGTGCTCTGCTGTGAGCTGATGTTGGGCAGACAACATGTGTTTAAGCAATATGCAGTCCGCCTTAAGCTATAGTACCTGTTGCGACTATTTTCAGTCGTATTTCAAGATCGTATTTCAAGTCCCGATGAGTGTCATACAAAGATTGAGAAAAAGTCGGACTGCGTCACGACGCAAGCTCTGAACAAAATCGTGACTACTTGTGCAGAACTATGGATCTAGACGAGCTCCAATGCGCTCCTGCTCGCCAATTTAGACCAGTCGCTCGAATTGGATTGACGATGATTGACCTGAAAATGAGCGAGTCGAGCTCCAGGAAATTTGCGTTGCACCGCTACACACCTCCAATCCAAAGACCGCCCAAAGATCCTGAAGAATTTCTTGCGACGGGTTTCAGTCAGCCTCGAGAGGAGGGCCGCACCAAGACCAAGACGAAGTCAGTTGCATTGCGATGCAAGCACTGACTAAAACGTGACCAAAGGTGCAGGCCTACGTGTTGAGACGAGCTCGGAGCGCTTCAGTCGCCGAAGTGGACCCCTTCCCCTTCATCTGATGAAGGGTGCCAGCACTGATGACAAGTGCTGTATCCCTCTCAACTTTCAAACTCGGCGCGTGGGATGACACCTGGAGCATCTTACTAATTTGCGTTGACAACGTCGCTCACCTATCGCAGGCGAGCGGCAGATCACACGTTTTGTACGTTCTTGCTGACTGTTGCGTTATGCTGAAATGTTCAAACCACAGGCTTACTTCAGTGTATTGCACCATCACCGCAAGTGTGCTCGTGGGCGGGCTGTGCACCTGCGTGTTCGCCGGCAACACTCAGGCGAGTTGCAAGGGGTTGAGCGTTCTCGAGACCTGCTTTGCGCGGCTCTCTGTATCATCTGAGCTGCTTTCTCGGAAGTGACAAAGAACCGCTGCATCTTTGTGCGGTCGAATTTCAACATTCAGAAGGTCGACATCTTGCTGCAGCATTTTAGCGACGACCGCGGGCCCCTCGGCAGAGGTCTGCTGCAGGAGGCTGATGCAGCAGTGCCAGAGCCAGGGCCAGATCCACACACAGAACAGCTGACACATGTGAGTCTCAGTTGCAACATATCAATATGGTCAGGGTCAGCACCAATTGGTGAGCTTCAGCAGTGATTGTCTGCAGTTATGCAGTGGCGTTACTCGGTTCCGCATTTAAGTTGTGACGCCTGACGCCATGAAAGTGCTTCCTTAACTCTCAAGACAGGCATGGTGTCCTGCAGTTCCTGCAGTGATAGGCCTTATACATTGTAAAGCCTGTGAGCAGGCGGACTTGCAACATGTTGATGTCCAGTAATTCCACACATAACAGATCTGTATCCCTTTATCTACCTTTGATTTGTACGTGTGGTACTCCCCTCAGCTTTACAGTCATTATGATTACGATATATATCCTCTATCAGAAGTCTGTTGCTGCACACTCAACAGTTACTGGCGTGCTTGTTTAGGTTCATGGATGGCTCATGTGCCTTGCCTGGGGCTTCCTGATTCCTGTTGGGGTTGTCATTGCCTGCTTTCGCACAGTGCGCGGTATGGGCACCTGGTGGTTCCACCTGCACAGAGCCCTACAGATTCTGGGGTTCCTGGTCAGCCTTGCTGGGCTGTCAGTGGGGGTCTACCTTGATCCCAATGAGGGAGGCCTGAAGTGGCAGCACAAGATCATAGGGATCACAGTGAATGTACTGGCACTGGTTCAGGTACCGCTGCCATCTGCACAAGCGCCATTTGCTTTGTCAGTGTGAGCTGCATGTTTGGTCCAGGGTTGAGCGCTGATCATCATGAGGTGTGGGTAACTCACACTGGTGACCTCAGCTTTGAGGGTTCCTTTGCACAGTGCGCTCTGCACTGTAAGTTAACAGTCTGTGACGTCCTGTTGCAAATCAAAACATGATACGCACGCATACCTATTGGCAGTTGCAAGGGGAAGCATCAGTCTCAATGTGCTCTGTATTGTCAACGCGCAGTGCTTGGTTGGTGCTGCAATCAGCCTCCGTTGAGTGTTTTGTTGTCGTCATGGTGTTCATACTGTCCTAGCGCTGCTGGCAGGACCCTCTGGATGCATCCTGAGACACTGCTGCGAGACCCCAACTCTTTGCTGACTTGTATGTTTGCACCATGCAACGCCACATAATACATCGCAAGTATACATTGGCCCATGTCAAAATGCTTCTTTTGGTATGACTGTCCCACGTAGAAAACTGGACAGTTACATGCGGTTCATTTATCATCAGCATGTTGGCGCCATGTGTGTATCTATGTACACACAGGCAACAGGCAGGTGCATCTAGAAACTCGCATTTGGCGTACCCTGCATTGCTGTACTTGATGTATCATGTATATCAAGTACAAAGCAGGATCGAGTCAGTTTAGCCATTTGTTGAGCATGTGGGTTCCTGAAGGCTGTGGTGGCTACTGTCAGTGTGATGTCCAGTTGCTTCTCAATACAGGTCCTGGCAGGCATCCTGATCAAGCCGCCTGCCACCAATGTGCTCAGGCGCGTCTGGAATGTGTCACACTGGACGCTGGGCAGATCAGCCTTGGCCCTCGGCATTGCCAACATCTTCATTGGGATGTTCCTGTCTAGTCTTGCCTACAAGAACATCATTGCCCAGGCCGTTGTGCTGGGTGGGCTGTTCATCATTGTGATGCTCAAGAATGACATCGAGTACCTGCTGGTGGGTTGCACACCAGCCGAGGAAGAAGAACGTTTGCGGGCAGCTGGAGTCAACGGTAGGTGGTGAAGGCGAGGAGCCTTCTACACCTCTGCATGCTGTGATCACGTTGTGCATCAAGACCTGCAAGGTGGCTGGAGTGGCATCTTGCATGCATCCATTGCAACAGCAAAAGGGTGAGCACTGAGAGTAGGTATGTTAGTACAGCAAGGATGTTTGCTTTGAGCCAGGACTTGAGGCTCAATGTAATCTTCAGGTGGCTGAGCTATAGGCTGCCTTGCTCACTGCACCCTCAAGCTTTGATTTTACTCTGTTTTGCCACCTCCAGGAAGCCAGAAGAACTTCGGACAAACAAACTTTTCAAATGTTCCCAGCTCTGAAAGGTTCCTCAGTGGCAAGGGCAGCAATGTCTCACTGGCTTCCACCGACAGCAGTTTGTTGCCAGCCTCCAAAGGCAACAGAAACCAGATAGTAGTTTGATGTCAACATAGACTGACTCTTACAAACCTGTGATGCTTGCACCTGGGTTTTGTATTGTTTGTAAGAGCTGACAGGTAGTCTGCTGATTTGTCTGGTTCAAGATGAAAAAGGTCTTGGCAGGCTATTTAGGATGTAGCTAGAAGTGTGGGCAAAGCGGATTCAGCATCGCTGATGCTTGCACTTTGTGGTATTATTTGTACAACCTGACAGATATTCTGCTGATTTGCTTGTTTAAGACGATTAAAGACGAGTAAACTTATGCAAGCCACTAGTGTATAGCTGTAACGCTGGCTGAGCATAGCTGCTGGCTCTCAAAGATGACTGTGCTGTATTCTGCAAAAGTCGGACAGGGTGTAGCAGCTGCGTACGGCTGTGTGTGTGCATAGCAGTAATCTTTCCCTGCATCTTGTTTAGACTTGTGATGGTGCCTGACCCATATTTTTTTATAAATGTTCACCATATTCTGTACCTCTGCCACGGGGGCTTTATAAGAATTGTAAGTCATGCCAAAAATCCCAACTTGGGTGCCAGGCTGACGATAGATCGTGACCTTCGTGACCAACGCAGGTGCAGTTGCTGGTGTCATTGCGGCGTTCATGGCAGCTCACAGTGTGTATTATCAACCCAGCTGCGCAGGAATGCATTTGTCCCTGCTAGCGTCCTTGGCCATGAACAGCATTGTGCCTTTTCAATGGCGCGAATCCTGACGAAGAAGAGTGCCTTGCACAGAAGCAGCAGAAATCTCGAGCAGCCATGGTTGCGATGCGAGGATGTCTGCGTTCTAACTAATATATTAAACGGGCGGCCCTTGAGACAAGGCACATGTGGTCTATCGTTTATACTAGCAGAGCATTTATACGAATCTGACTGAATGATAACATACTATAAAGCATAAGTGCACGTCACCTGTATGCCCAAAATGTACATTTGATATCAAAACGAATCCCGGCTGTGACCGCTGACAAGAATCTGCTTCGGCTGCAGTCGGTTTGCTGTGAGGGCTTTGTCAGAGGACAAATTTAGAGGTGAGCAGGAGATTGAGCTGGTGGAGGCACAGCATGTTGTAGTTGTCAGTGGCAACGAAGGGGCTAACACGGCACCACAGGAGATAGGTAGCCAACCCATAAAGCATTGAAATGAACAAAGTTGCTATTCTACAATGTCATGGTTCCAGATCAAACTTGCAGACATTGCTGCGGCTGGTGTTGCTTCAGCCAACAGATCGCAGCAAGGACACCTGGATGCACAGCTTTGCTTCTAGCTGACAGCACTAGCACAAGAATTCACGTTTGCAGAGCAGCCCACAGAGCTCTTAAACCAAGCTTTCATGACCTATTGTGACTGCAGGCTCCGACAGTGCTCTGCTGTGAGCTGATGTTGGGCCGTAAACATGTTTATAGCAATATGCAATCCGCCTTGAACTAGCTTGTTGCGACCGTTTTCAATCGTACTTCAAGTTCCCGACGAGTACTAGACTAAGACGAGAAGGAGTCAGGCTGCATCACGACGCAAGCTCTGACCACAACGTGACTAGATGTGCAGGACAAACGAGCTCGGAGCGCGTCTGTCTGCCAATTCAGTCGCCTAAGAGGATCTTAAAACGACCTCCGAGAAATTCTGACCTCCAGGAAGTTTGCGTTGACCTCCAGACACCTCCAATCCAAAAGACCCCTCCATGACCTAAAAGACCGCTGACTAAGACCCTGCCAGGGCTTGACCTCCAACCCAATTTATGGAGGGGTCCGGTGAAATGAGTAATTTGCACATCCCTAAAGCATAAGTCGAGAAGCACTAGTGTTGTCTCGAAGATGAGGTTGGCGCATAGCATCAATCGCACTTTGGCATGCTTTGTTGCTCAAAGTCGGTCCAGGAGAGAATCAAACCTCGGCGTTGTCTTCGTTCCCATCGACAGAAGCGAAAACCAGCCCGGCGGTCCAAGTCGAACCGACGTTTAGTTCCTGCGACGCACCGGGTCCAAGGCTATATGAATTTGTTGCAGAGCTGCCAGCCCTTGCAAATGCTGTGATAGAGTATGAGCAGCTGTTGACCACGTTGATGATTGTCGCTGCAGCACAGCGGAAGACGCGTACGCGTGAGTGGCAAGATGTCGATCAAACGTGTACAGCTGCGCAGCTTGCTTAGTCGGCTCGAGCGAGACCCTTCAACGCGAAACGTACCGTGGGTTCGATCAGTACACGCAGCAGTCAGCAGCAGCAATAGAAGAGCCTGCGGGAGCAGCATCTGCTTTGAGCCAACCGGCCAATATAGTAACGTCACTGACGTTGGTATGCAGCTTTCAAGTTGTCGCAACATAAGTAGCTGTGGTCAAAATGACCAAGTTTAAGCTCAACAACAGCAACTCGTTGTCCGCAACCTACCTTGATAGCCATTTTGCAAGTCTCGTATCTGAAATGCACTGACCTGTCTGCGACAAGGTTAAGTCTGAGAGGACACTGTCACGGATCAGCTTGACTCACGTGGACACTACAATTCCCCAGTCTGTCTCTGCAGAAACTTGTAAAATCCTTCAGCTCACTGAAACGTGTTGAAGAAAACGCAGTGGCATCAAACGTATGCATGCCTAGAATATGCCAGCAACACTACTATCAGTGTCGCGGTGGCACCGCCCCAACTCTGGCCCCAACTGACCCTGCAACTGACCTGCCAACTGACTGCTGGGTCTGTCGGACCCAACTGATGACAATCTGCTTGCGAGCGTTACACATGTGGTCACCTCTCGGAGCTGTCATCAGCTCGTTGATCACAGCTCCTCAGCTCTGTAGCAGCGTGGTTGGCAGTGCTGGTAGCTTACCGTGGTGCAGTCACCATTCATTGTATGACCAGCAGCCTACTTGGCAACTGCAAATGTCGTATTTGCACGGTATCGGTGTCGGCCTGACGAGGAAGTGATCTGTGTGCAGCTGCGCTCTGCTGCTTTCTGGCCTACTTGATCGTATTCTGCAACAAACATATGTGACGCAGTTCGACAGCAAAGGGATTTGAGTAAGGCAGGGCGTCAGGTTTGGCTAGCATCAGCAGCATGACTTCTTCCTGGTTGACGCCGGGCAGGCTGCTTCTTTTGTTCTGTGCCATGAATATGCTCGTATACATAGATCGAGGTAACAAAGCTCCGTGCAAAATTGCTGGCAAGGCTGATCATGGTCACACGGTCCCCTGGCGAGCACCACTGTCCCCATTTTGGCAGGCATTATAGCAAGCAATGGTGTCAACGGTGACAAAGCCAGCATCCAGGGGAGAGCAGCTTATGGCATTGTGGTATGGTATGGCAAGTTGCTGCTTTGAGCTGCTCAGCCTGCCAGATTTCATTTGGGTTGTCATGTTGACGTGTTTCATTTATCGCAGGGTGAATTTGGCCTGTCGCTGACTCAGGATGGATTTTTGGCGACAGCGTTCATGGTCAGATCCTCCTTCATCACTGCAGCTATTGCATCTACATGCAAGCCACCAGCTCTTTCAAACAAACGATCTGTTAATGCTGCTGCTGCTGCTGCAGCAACTGCATTTGCCATTCCAAGACTGTATACATCTCCACGCATCTCTTTGTATAGACTACCATGGTGTGCCCTGAATCACATTCCTGTGTGACAGGTAGGGTTGCTGGTGTCTGCCCCCCTCTTTGCTGAAGCCAGCAAGCACTACCCTGCCTTGCGCCTGATGGCAGTGGGCCTGGCAGCCTGGATACTGTCAACAGCAGGCTGCGCCTTCAGCGTCGGTCAGTTCTGCCAGGCTGTTGCCTGGCCTACATGTGTTCAACCCTTGAAGCCTCTTGTAAGCAGGCTGAGCTTGCTTTGAATCAGCATAACAGCCCAGACCCAAGTTGCTGACCAAGAGCTGACAGGCAGAGAGGCTCTTGTTCAGCAAGTGATGCCGTCTTGGGTCTGGGCTGGTACGCTGATTCAAAACAAGGCCAGCCTGCCTATGCCTTCAGGTTTTGGTCAGCTGCATGACTCTGCCTGGTGTGCATCTCGTCACCTCATTCCAAGCTGTTTCAGCAGCAGCTTCCCTTAGTCCAAGCTGATAGCAATGGACAAAGCATATTCAAGGTACGATCAAAAGCATCAAGACTATTGATGTTTCCCCTTGCAGGGTACCACAGCTTGTTGACATGCCGCATGGTGGTAGGGCTGGGGGAAGCCTCCTTTGTATCTCTTGCATCTCCCCTCATAGGTAAATTCTGCTCTTGGTGCCAACTCAGATGCATCTCTTGCATAGCTTAAAGGCAACCATCCATCCATAATTGCAAACCAGCCATGGCAAAGCACTCAGTGTTGCTTGAAGCAGAGGCACCTCGCCTGCCTTGCTATAGCAGTGCTGATCAGCGCTGCCATGCAGCATTAGTGTGTGGTGTGCTTATCAGTACAAGTCAACACTGTCAGCAATGCTCCAGCATCAAAGACTGTTGTGTCAAGGATCTTTTGGACCCCATGGTTGCATGCTTTGTGAGGTGTTGCAAGGCCATGTAGTGAAAGGACTATCATCACACTGTGCTGCCAGCATGTCAGAAGCAATGTAACTATTGCAGATGATCTTCTTGCTGCATTTTGTGACTTCTAGATCATACCCGCCTACTGGAATTTGTACAAACCGCAGATAACATGGTGCACACACTGCAGATGACTCAGCGCCTCCAGCAAGCAAGTCTCGCTGGCTGGCTACCTTCTACCTCTGTATTCCAGTGGGCTACGCAGCAGGCTACATCTTAGGTGGGGTTATTGCACCCGCCTTGGGCTGGAGAGCAGCCTTCCTGTTGGAGGCTGCAGCCATGCTGCCCTTTGCTGTCTTCTGTGCTGTGGGACCAGCCTTGGACCTGAGAGGCAAACAACATCACTCAGGTAGTTAACAGGACTTGCATGCTGTTGCATGCCCTTGCATTCACACGACAGCATGTAACATGCAAGGCAAGAAGAGCCATCCTTGGCTTCTGACTTGCAGCTTGCCAACTTGTGAGCTGTAGGGCCAACTCTGCATCTGCATGAGGACAATAGGACCTGCCATGCAGCTGTACAGCATGGCTTTGTGACAAAATGCAGCCTTGTGACAATTGCGGTCTTGTGACCGAGACCCTTGTGACATCTGCTTCTTTGTGACAATCATTGACCCTGCAGACACTGGACAGCTAGCACAGAGGTGCTCCAGTTTGTGTCATTGCATCTTTGATAGCCTCTCCAGCTGGCAGACTATTGCAGTGCAGGTGTTTTTCCTGCTGCATTCAGCATTGTCAGCCTGTTGCACTCAGGATCTTGTCTTTACATACACACAAGCAAAGACAATGCAATTTGCAGAGAGAAAAAGCTGGCAAACCAGTTGTTTAATCCCAAAAGTGCTGTCCTTTGCTTGTCAACCTCTCAAGCTGGGAGGAACCCATCTGTTTTGCAGACCTTGTGCTTGAATAGCTCTGTTTGCAGAGCCTTTGGTGCTTTGTGGCTCATACCAGGAGGTGGCAAACCTGTACACATGCAGAAGTTTTTGAGGGATGCTAGTCGCAATTACTCGACGCTACTGCCGATAGCTGCCAGCTGGCTGCAGGCTCAGTAGACTCCAACAGCGAGCTCGGCACAAGCTTTGGTGAAAAGGTACAGCGTGGTGTGGCAAGTGCCTTGGCAGATCTGAAGACCCTGGCAAAGCATCCGGTGTATGTCCTAAATGTGGCTGCTACAGCAGTCTACACAGGTACTACAATGTTCACCATGGCAATACAGCGTCACATACAGCCTCAAACACTGCTGTCTGCTCAGCAATGCTGTCCAGCAGCAGCAGGCGCTCCTCCAGCTCAACCTACAAGACAGCCGTGCTGAAGCTCTATTTTGCTTCTTCCAGTGCTGACATGCCATCCTAGCCAAACCTAACCTAACCTAACCTGATCTCACCTAAACCAACCGAACCCAACCTGACTAAACCCAACCTGACCTAACCTAACCTAGCCCATGCTGGCTCACAAAGTTTTCATGACAGCGTCTGCCTTCCATGGACAGCAGCTGTTGCGGCACCTGGCTGCATGTACACTCAGCCGACCATATGCAACTTCTCAAGCAATGCTGCGGCTGGGAGCTCATGACTCAAACGATAGGACCAATTTGGCTCCTTTGGAGTGTTGGAGGGATCAGCTTTGTGTGCAGTCAAAGGGCATGTTTACTTGGTGGCCGCATGCACAGGCTCACTCAATGTATCTACCTGCAGAGGCTGTCTCGATCAATGCATCCAGCCTGCACCCTATCTGTCACATCTACTTCAGCCTTGAGGCCCCAGCATTGTATTTAGTCGTGATACGCCTATTGTATATGGCACACCCCAATGTTTGCTGGCATGATTTACATTCCTGCTGAGGCCAAGGCCCTACCCCCTGAAGGGAAAATCAGCTCTTGTAACTTGTATCTTGACCCCCCAACATACCCCAAGCTCGAATGTAGCTGGCTGTCCGAAATTGTAATGCTTGCTCTACATCCCACATGCTATCTGTCGCTGCTGCTACAGCCGCTGCTGCTGCTGCTGCTGCTCTTGATGTTGATGCTGATGCTTGCGGCTGCTGTCACAGACAAGACTTGTTGTACAGGTGTGCTAGGAGCATATGCATATTGGGGACCCAAGGCGGGGGCCAAGGTATTCACCCTGAACCCTGAAGGGGCAGACCTCAAGTTTGGGGCAGTCACTGTTGCGACAGGGGTGGTGGGTACCATCCTTGGGGGGGTGACCCTGGACAGGGTGGGGTCCACCATGCGCAATGCCCTTATCATCTGCTGCATCAGCAACGTGCTGGGGTGAGCCTCACTTACACATATCCTGCATTGTGAGATCTCTTCTTCCAAGCTCATGATGTGCTGCATGATGATCTGCTTCTGCTCCTGACATTCTGCACATCTTGCACTCATGCTTGCTGCGTTCATGCTGACATGAGTCATCAACACATGCTGCCACAGGCTGCCCTTCTGCCAGCCTGTGTTGGCTGCCTGCCTGCCAACACATTCTGCCCACCCCTGCCTACCACATGCCTGCCATCTACACCATGTCTTGCAATCAGTGTGCTTGCAAACATGACATACCCGTGTGACACAAAGGGCTGCATATGGAAGCCTGTCAGTATATCAGTCAGGGGGTTGATATGGTCACCATGACTAGATTGTAGGGGCCATTTCAGACCAGTTGGCGGAAATGCAGTAGATTCAAACGTATGATGTCCTGTTTTACCTGTCAGATTGGGACTGGAAGAACAACAGCAACTCAAACACAGCTTATGCTGCATGGAATTTGGCGTATTCACTCTGCCATATCATGTATCATGTACCAGTCCAATGGCTGCAAAGCAGTATTGCTGAGAGGGCTGGTCTCCAAGCGTTTACAAGTAGCAGAAGGGCCAGAAGAGTGTAGCTGATGATACTTGAAACTGAGCAAAGTCACGCTCTGCTCACGATGTCAGTTGTGTTGGCTGCAGGGCAGTACTACTGGTGGCCAGCTTTGCAGCAGCATCGTCCTTTGCCATGTTTGTGCCCTACTTTGCTGTAGGCCAGCTCGCCTTGTTCTCTATCCAGGTCAGCTTCCACACATATTGTGGCACCTGCATGCTGCCATGGAATTATGACATAGGCAGGTTGCTGCACGTTTTATGTTGCACATATTGTGGCACTTTCCATGCTGCCATGGACATATAACCATAAACAGGTTGCTGTATAAGTTCTTTTGCAGACGCAAGACACTTGACTAGCTACGCTCAGCAAAACTTACAGTTTGCATTGATGGGAACTTCATATCATGACAGTATATCACTTGTGGTGTGTGGCATTGTATATGTGCAACGATTTGGTGTGTTTTCATTGGATTGTTATTTTGTGCACCCCTCACTTCATGCAAATCATCATCTTCATACTGACTTCTGTGGTGAGTCGCAGCATTTGTGTTGTGCAGTCTTTGCTGCACAGACAGGGTCCTCTTGGTTGCTTTTCTGGCATGTTTCCAAGCTTGCAAGGCTCTTTGTCCAGGCTCTGCTGCCTCTGATGCCTGGTGTGGTATAACACAAGTGCGACTGCTTGCATAGGTAGCAGGATCTCTATAGGCAGGCCATGCAGACGTGATACACACAGTCTGCAGCATTGATAACGATGAGTGGTCTGATTGGCATGCAGGCTACCTCAAATGCGGTGGCTTTGTGGTCGGTTCCTCCTCTTCTTCGCCCCTTTGGCATGGCTATCCTGATCATATGTATACATTTGGGGGGGGACGTACCCTCCCCTCCTGCTCTTGGCTGGCTGCAAAGCAAGCTGGACAACTGGAGGTCAGTCTATGTGTTTGACCCCAGTGTTGCCTGGTCACATTAGCCTTACCATCTACCTTTTAGCCTCAGGAATTACTGTGACGTTCATTCTTCACGTACTCTGGGCTGGCTGAGAAGACTATGCTGCAACTTTGTAGCAGCTCGCCAATAGAATTCAGGGCAAGGCATGCTCTGAATCTCAGCGTTGTTGCGAAGTGAATTTCATTGAAATGAGCATCATCACCAGTTGCCCTCAAATGGCATTAGCATTGCTCTCAGGAGAAGGCGTGTCACAAAGCCTACAAACGCCAGCAAAACTTTCGTGCCTGCTCACAGTAGCTCTCATGCTAGCTGCAGCATACATATGCAGCAATGCTGATGCACATACATGGTGTTGCAGGTTGAGCATGTCAGTATGCAGCCTGTTTCTATTTTTGGCAGCTGCTATCTATGCAGCAGGAGCTCTGCTAGCTCGCCGAGGACCTGATTACCGGGATGAGCAGCAATCATCAGCTGACAATGCCACTCCTGACTCTGATGAAGTTGGCGGTGCTGATGAGTCTGCTCACTTGCCATTGTTGACTGAGCCTGAAACGTCTGAAAGGACACCACTGCATTCTGAAGATGTTTAGTCTAAAGCCCTGAAGTGCTTGAATGTTTTGTAGCTGTTGCAACTCAGGAGCGTTTTTGCCAGGATTCTTCTGTGCGTTCAGAGACACAGCATACAGCTGCGCCCAACAGTGAAAGCCTCTTCCAGTGTATCTTCAGAGTCGTGTGTTGCATCCACTACTGCAGTAGATGATCATCCTGCCAAAGCAAAGGGCACCTGCAAAATGTGAATTAAAGCAGTAACTTGAATCTAGATTTGGTACCTTGCTCACCAAAGTCATGCTTGCGGATCAGTGCCTCAAGCCTCAGCAACTTCACACTCAGTACACAATGTTCTAATCTTCGTTGCAAGTAAGTGTAAGCATATAAAGCAGCATTTCAACTGGAAACTACTAGAAACATAACATGCTTTGCGAACAAACTTCAGGAAAGACATTGAAAACTGGCTGCAGTCCATGCCCATCTTTCAAGCTCATATTATGAGATTGCTAAAGCAAATACAAGCACTGTATACATTATGGTCTGCATGAAGCTATGTCCATGCAGACTTTGCAAACGGGCGGCATGACAACAATCGGCCAGACTCCTCTGAGCAAGCCAAGGGCAGACGAAAACATTGTGGAAGACAGGAGTAGCAGCTGGTTCAAGCGTACTGCCAGACCAAGCACTGTGCGCTTTGGTTGGTGCCTTACAGCATCAAGCCAATACCTTTGTGACTACGTTGCTAGCTTAGCTCTCCCTACTACTGTTGATCAGCCAGGACGCTGCACATGACAAATACTTGACACATAAAGCGTCTGCATTGCTCAGGACACGGGACATTGACAGCCTGAATTGTGTGTCTGAAAAGTCAAGCTGCTTTGCTGCCTGACACTGGAAAAAGGTCCAGCACTATGATTGCATCATCACACCCAGGGCCTAGGCAACCTGGGCAACTGTGATTGAGTGGATAACAGCCCTGCCTTGGTACAACTTCTTGTGACTGACCGCCTGCTTGTACGCAAGTCTCGTTGCTGCTGGATCAGTGCCTCTAGAAATCTTCCTTCATGATTGGGCAATACAACCTCGGAGCCCCAAGTGGCTCGACCATGGTCCACAAGCAAACATTTTGCCTTCCCAGCATTGCTTGAAGCATCAGCTGCAGTGTTGCAACAGCCGGTGATTCACCACATCGGCCTTCAGGTGAGAAGCTGAACACAACGTGCATGTACTACACACTTTGAACATGAGTTCACAGGAATGCGCACACGATGTGTACGCAATGAGCATATGTCAAAATCTTTGTGACAAGGTTGGCAATATGCAACTCAGCAAAAGCGCACTAAGAAGCAGGCCTCTACCTTTCAACACAATGTTATCCCATCTCAGGTCGTTATGCTCAGCACCACTTGCATGAAACTCAACCAAGGCCTGTTTGGCAGCCTCCATGATTGCATCTGTCAAAGGCTGAAGGCTGGAAAGGGCAGGGCCTTCCATGGATGTGGCCAGCCAGTAGGCAGGCGTCTCTTCATCTTCAAACTGGATCCAGCCTTGCCCCAGCAAGCGTGGAGTACAGCAGCCTTGCAGCTGTGTGTGCTCTGAATAGAATTGTGCTTCTGTATGCAGCTCTTCTATTGCATCTGGGGAGTAAGGATGGCTGACTTTGACAGCAGCACTTTGGCCGCAGACCAGGCCCTGCCAAACTGTGCCAGAGGCTCCACGATCATGGGGCTTACTGTGAGGATCAAATTCAAGCAAAGGGTGGGAATCGACTGTCTCTTCTGGTTTAGCATAAGTCATGCCTGGTTTGAGACCATCAGGCTGTGCTACATGCCTCCACACAGGCTGTTTTGGAGGCGGAGATTGCCAAAGAAAGATGGCAGGAGGGCCTTGAGTTGGCCTTGAGTCGGGTAAAAGGCCCAGAAGGTGGCAGTGCTTCAGGTTTTGGAAGTTGTTGGGTTTGGACTGTATGCTGGCTTGCAAGCCACAGCAACGCCATAGGCACAGTGGGACGGCCTGCCTGGAACCTCATGGAGATTGCATCACTCAGGTACTTCCAGGTCTACATAGGCTAGCCAGAGCTGCTCATCGGTCATCATGTATCCATAAGGTACCTGAGACTCCTGCAGCATTATATGTGTGAGAAACGAGCCATCATAGGGTGGACTGTAGCATGAGAAGCATAAGCCAGCAACAGTGCTTCCCTTGTGACGTTGCAGCACTTTGGAGGTTAGCTTGCCACATCCGTCCTAGCAGTGGTTGATCTGCCTGTCAAGTGCAACAAGAGCAATGAAAACAGGAGGAATGAAAACACGCAAGCACACAGGAACAAAGCTCACAGTGTGTAAGCAAGACAGTGCTGAAGTAGGAATCACCATCAAAGGCCACATGCAGCATGCCAAATGTCAAGCAAGAGCAGCCTGGACAAACAAATCCCAGCGTCAGGGCGTTGGGCAACCAGGCCCAACATTGCATAGTCCGACCCCATAGAATTTGGTATGCATCTGTACAAGGGTAGGGCAAACGACTTTTGACGAAGCCCTTCATCCCCAGCATATCATTGAGATGCAGCGGCATGCATGTAGGGACAAGTTTGGGAGCCTAGCACTGCAGGCCTTGACGGGTGTGACTCAGCAACAAACAATGTACAAACATTCACCTGCATTGCGGTATACAGAGCCCTGATCTGTTGGCATGACTTGCTGTACACATACTTGGGAAGCTGTTTTGAACCGCTGCCTGAAGTGACAGCCCCTGGCTGTGCATCTGCCTGGTACTGTTGCAAGAAGTTGCTGGGGCTTGCTGGGTCCAACAAATTGTCAGAGGGCCTCGCTGTTGCAGTCTTGATTTCCCCCATGGCAATGGCAGTCTTGTTGCTTCTCAGGTACATGACCTCATCATTAGTTGTATCTGCACAGCACACCCTCAGAAGCTTGCTGTGCATGCCCATTTGTAAGTGCACATGTAGACAGCAAGTAGCTGTAACCCAATGAGAAAATCACATGCAATGGCAGTGCCCTTCATGAGAAACTTCAGCTGCTGTAGTGGCCTTCACATGGAACACACCAGTGCTGCTTTGTGGAGCAATCATGGAACGATGATGCAAGTAAAGTGCAGAGTAAACAAGGCAGTCACAGCAAGCAGTAGCAACAGTGCGAAGTACCTTGCGGATCGTCAAACTCAATCTCAGGCCAGCCGAGCTGCGCAGTGGGAGCAGTACTCAAGGGTTCCAGAAGCATCATAGTCAATCTTTTTTGGAGAGTTGCTTTATGTCTGAAGTTCAGGCGATGGGGTTGTAGCACTAATGTCACTCTTTGTGAGGCGACCTTACTGCTGGGCATCTTGCAAGACTGTTTGGGAGATGTCAGGCCACCAGCCCACAAAGGAGGGTGTTTGTGTACGCTTCTTGTTTGCAGCATTTGCTGAGCTGCTCTTGGGAGACCGCTTCAGAACCAAAGTGAACGTAGATATCCATTCGCTCGAGTCTCTGACTTTGACTGCAGACGAACAGCACCCCAACCCTCAGGAACAAAGAAGGCTGCCACAGAACAGGCTGAGAGGCCGCATTGATGCAAGGTGAAGATGGAGGCAAGCTGGGTATGCCTAAAGCCACAGACAAAGCCAAAAGACTGTTGTTACCTGCTCTACAGCTACAGGAGGACCTACATATGCTGTGAGATCAACAGCAAGTCCTCAAGCCATAAAGACGGGTATGAGGCTGAACTCAAAATATGTGCACAGCATACAGACAATGATGTGACAATGCCTTCTGGATATGCCATGAGATCAATGTCAAACCCTCAAGCCGCAGAAGAGGCTGAGAGGTGCACCATGTTTGTTAAGAAGCTTTGTGAATATGCAGGCAAGCTGGCTATGCCTCAAGCCACAGACAAAGGTGGGAAGCTGTGTTGATTCTGCTCTGCTGCTGTGTGACAATACCTCTTAGTTATGCTGTAAGGTCAACAGCAAACCCTCAAGCCACAGATGCAGCTGAGAGACTGCATTGAGTATGCACAAACACTATGCATCCCTAACAGCAACAGACAAAGCTGAGATTCTGCTCTACTGCTGTGAAAACACAAGGCTGAGGCTACCAAAGGATGTGCATAAGGTCTTGTGAGTCAGCCTGAGGCATATCAATATTGTTGCACACCACATTCACCTGTGCTTCAAGCCAGGATGTCTGATGAGCCACAACTGGCTCCACACCCCAGACTGTAAGTTATAACATGAGGAAAATGAAAAAACTGAGTCAAATTGGTTCCGGAGCCACGATGAACTGTCTGTGCTCTTTCTGTCTTGGGTTCGAGAGGGGTACAGATCATCCGTGATTGTGCCAGTGTCGCGATGATCAGCCGTGACCAATTTCCGTGAAGCATGCTGGTGCCTGGGTACAATCTTAAGTGGTCGAAACGGCACACCGTGGTAGCCTTGGCTCTGGGGGCAACGGCTTCAGCAGCGTATACAGCTTATAGACTATACCGGTATCACGGCTACTTCAGCCGCGCAGGCATCCGGCCTATTTCGAATGGAGACTCTGATTTTGAGGTGAAACGGGCTGTGGATGAGTACCTGCAGTTTCACTATTCAACTCAACAGGAGGTTTTGCCCTACCGTCACGCTCCCAAGGTCAGCACCTGCTGATGCAATCGCAGCATCTTAGCAGCACTTCTTGCTGGGCCCAGACATCAGAAACCCACTGTGACGCAGGAGGCTTTGCAGTTCATAGACCAGCTTGTATTACTTTGCGAGCGCAACTGCCTAGCTCTGCAAGACTTCACAGGCGAGCAAGGGCAAGTCACTGCCCTAGACCTAGGCTGCGCAGTTGGTGGCTCCTCCTTTGCCCTTGCCAGAGCATTCCAAAGCGTCGTAGGAGTGGACAGCTCTGCTCACTTCATCAAAGCAGCTCAGGTTAGCAACCATGCTGCACACTGGTATTGACTGCATCTGGTAGCAAATGAGATCCGCTTTCTTCACTGCTTATGTATCTGGTACTGCAAGCCAAGTTGACCTTTGCTCAGTTGGCACAGCCCTGATCACACTGGGGCTGGAGTTGGCTTTGGCCCTTAGTTTCCGCAGTCACAACCTGCATCAGGAGCTAAGCAGTGCTTGCCAGCAGGTTCTACAAAGGGAAGGTGTACTGGCCTTCACGACCATAGAAGAAGGGGACATCACAGCAACGCGCCTTGCTCAGCTTCCAGACGATGTTGACGTTGATCGCATCAAGTTTCTACAGGTACGGACGCGGTCCTCCTGCCTTGAGACTGAGGCACAATGAAATAGTGTGCTGCTGGGAACGACTGCAATTGTCAAGAAATAACATGAATCTGCACAGCAGCTACCTCTTTGTCATGAGGCTGCTTGCCTATCATCACAGGTGGTTGATGTGTCTAGCAGCAATCTGCATGTCTCTGCAGGCAGATCTGTGTAGGTTGCCAAGAAACCTGGTGCAGTTTGACGCTGTTTTAGCTGCCAATGTACTGGAGAGGCTGCCTGACCCAGCCAACTTCCTAGATCAGCTATCAACTTTGGTCAAAGCAAATGGAATTGCAGTTCTGGCATCAGCGTTCTCATGGTCGGAGAAATGCACAGCCAAGGACAGCTGGCTTGGCGGCTTCTACAAGGTGAACAAGCACCATATGCCTTGTCACCTAGCTGTTGCCACACTAGCTCTCTCACTGTTGGGTGAAATGAGCATACTGGGCCATTTTGTCTTTGCTGCTAATTGCTTGCTTGAGGAGGCTAGGTCATCAAACCCTCATACATTGAGTCTGTCGGTATACTGGGTCTGAGTGTAGTCTCTGATGTCCAGACGCACCTTGCACGTCTTGACCTGTCATCCTAGCAATGCCATTGTCTGCTTGCCAGTGCTGCATGCCATCACTTTGTCACTGCTCCCTGGCATTGTAGTCCTCTCGATGTCACCTGTAGTGGCATTGCTGACTGTCTTTGTTCACCCCTTGGCCTCATGTGTGAGAGATGCCTGACTGTGCAGAAGGCCAATGAGCCCATCAGGTCGTTGGATGGCATGAAGCAGCACATGGAGCCCCATTTTGATCTCATAGAGCAGGAGGACATTCCTTACCTGATTCGCCAGCATGCACGCAAATATGAGTGGGGAGTGTCTTGCTGTACTGTCTGGAGACGCCGTAGAGACAAGGCTTGAGACAACAGTGCGTCTCAGGGGCTATGTGCTGAGTGCACACAGGTTTGATGGTACTGTGATCTGTACACTAGGCTGCGTGGATACTGCTTGTATCAATCATATACAATGTATAACAGTGACTAGCTAGGGTGCAACCAGACTGTCTGCAAACAGAGTTGAATAGATTAAGTCATGGCTAGCCCTGTGCTCAAGCAGGTATGTACAACACCATCAAAGTCCACATTCTCACTCATGTGTGGAAAGTACTTTGTGCTTTCAGCCATGTACCTCTTTCATGTGTGCAGCTGTGACCCGCTGTACAGAGTTATTTGAACTGCCCAGTTCAGCTTGTTTGCTGCAGACTGCAAAGATAAACATACAGGGCAGTATGAGTTTGTATGATCATGCTATCAGAGAAGTATAATGCCTGTTACTATGCTCTCAATCTAAGTTGCTCTAGTCTACGCTAACAACAGACACAGTGCAGCCTCCTGCTCTTAAGCGCAGCATATCAACATAGCCTGAGCAGTCTAACAGCACTGATAAGCAGCTGCCCAATCAAATTTAAAGCACGCTAAGCTACAACTAGATTGAAAAAGAATGGAGTAGCTATAGCTAGCTACATGAAAATCAGCCACTGATATGGAAGCTGTTCTAGCATGAGGCTTAGCCCTGTACAATAGCTAACAGCTTATGCCTGGCAATCGCTTAAGATACACATACAAAGGCAGCGCAAGCAAGAAACCACAGATTGTGAACAAAGACATATATGGGATCCACCACTCAAACTTTTCGCTCTTGAGATGTGGCAGGAGCGACAGCACAGGAAAGAGTGCTGTCAAGGCTCCGCCTACCACAGACAGCCTGGCTGGCAAGCCTCGCACTACTGCTGCAGCAATGAACACACCAAGCAGGATTGCCGCTGCCAAGATGCGCATAATGGGGAACCTGATTGTCTCAAAGTTGAAGGCCATGTCTGCAATGAACAGCACCAGCATGCCAAAGGTCGCCCCTGATCCACTCGAGTACACATGACATAGACCATGCACACCAGCACCCATCCTTGTTGTCAGGAGCAGCTGCAGGTCATGCTGAGCTTGCAAGAAGTGTGACGACAGGATGGTCAAGCAGAGTATGGCAGAGATGGCACTTAAAAAGCGCTGCCATCTGCAACAGTGGATGCTGGCTTGTGAAAAGGACACGGCCTAGTGGTGACACTGCTGATGCCATTCTAATGCTAGCAGGCTGGCATTTAACACAGAAGCGCACACACACACACACACACACACACACACACACACGCGCGCGCGCGCGCACACACACTACACACAGACAACCCTTGCACATACTTGGGCTGGCATCTCAAGCCATCCCTCTGCTGACATTATGTGTTTGCTGCAATCATCACTAAGCTTATACACAGCAAGAGAGCTGAAAGCGCTGCAGCCCCTGCAAGCAATGCCTGACAGGGCAATTGCTGCTCCTTGTGTCAAAGCCCACCTCAAAGGCTGCGGTGAAGAAGTTGCCGCCGACGCCTGCGATCATGGTCAGGATGATGAGCCTGCGGGTGCCAAACCTGCGCTCCAGGTGGACCCCCAGGGCCAAGAAAAGCAGCAAGTTGCTACCCAGCTGAATGAAGTCCTGGTACAGCAGCAGCGAGCTGAACCATCTGTATGCATTCTGCCCTTGAGTCATCTTTGGGCCATACCTGCTCAACACGACAGTTCTTGTACTTATAAGCAGGTGAGTGAGTGAGTGATGCAAATATGAGTGCACAGCTAGCAGCATTAGCAGCAAACGGATATGCATGTGAGTCAAAGGCTGTGACTATCAGGCTTTGAGACACGTGATGGAGACAACTGCATACATGGATCAACAAGAGCACAGATTCACACACGGTGTCATTGTGAGTGAGCCTGCATGATTGCAATGTGGACAGATCTGGACACACACTGGAGGTCTGGATGGCATGTGAAGACATGCAGAATGATTGAATAGAGGTACCTGGCACCCCAGAGCACCAGGTAGTCATCATCAAAGCGGCGGCAAGTGTTCCATTGGACCAGCCAGTCCCACAGGCTACGGGGCCCCTGAGGCCAGGCCTGCTCAGAGCACAAGCTGCTGCTGCCCTGGCTGCTCACAAAGCTGGGCCACTGAGCTGCCATGTATGCAAAAGTCACCAGACACGTCTGCAGTGACACATTATGATTGTTGAGCTATTGCCTTGCTTGCTTGCAAAGCTGGGCCGCTGTGCTGCCATGTATGCAAAGGTCACCAGACACATCTGCAATGACACATTATGACTGCTGAGCTATTGCCCTGCTTGCTTGCAAAGCTGGGCCACTGAGCTGCCATGTATGCAAAGGTCACCAGACACGTCTGCAACGACACAATATGAACTGTTGAGCTGATACCAAGATTGCTGCTGACAAAGCTGGGCAATGTGCTGCCATGTATGCAAACATCACCAGACACGTCTGCAATGACACAATATGACTGCTGGGCTACTGCCCTGCTTGCTTGCAAAGCTGGGCCACGGTGCTGCCATGTATGCAAAGGTCACCAGACATGTCTGCAATGACACAATATGACAGTTGAGCTGATGCCAAGTTTGCTGCTCACAAAGCTGGGCCACAGTGCTGCCATCTTGCATGACACCAGAGATGTCTGTAAGGACATTGTATGACACCATGTCTGCAAGGACACTGTACGGCTTGAAGCTGCTGCCAGGGTTGCTATCAAAACAGTCTTGCTACAGTTACATGCACAGACTGGACATGAGCACAGCCACAACCATTACACCGCCATTGCTTGGGGGCACTGCCAGTTGCACTGACAGACTGAATGGCTGAGGTTCATGCATGAGCACCAGGTTTGCTCACCGCTACAAGCATGAGGGTCCACCAGGGTGCATGGCCATGCAGCTTGCGAGGGGTGCACCGGTCAAAGGCAACCTCGCCAATGATAAACAGATCATTGCTGAGCCTGTCCCATACACCCTTGTAGCCTGACCCACTTTGCTTGCGGCGCAGAGCGTAGGCCAGGCGCCTCCTCTTCTTGTTGGTGGCATAAGCTTCTTCTAGACTTTCCAGCCGCACAAACCTGCACCAGCGCGCTTAAATCACTTGCAAGGCGCCAGCATGCTTGAGCATACAGCAGTCACATCTGCATGATGTCTGGCTTGTACAAAGCACCTGGAGGACCCAAGAGATCACAGAGTCCAGCCATGTGCCACAGATGCCTCACTCAAACAGATGAGGGGATGCAATGGGAACAATGATGTGCTGCATGAAATGCTGAAGAAGTTGTGCACAATGACTGGACTGACACTATATGTATGAAAACACAGCAGGGCTTACCTGCCCTGGCCATTGGGGCTGGTGAAGTCACGGTGCAAGCATCGTATCAAGGCCCCCACCCTCGGGGATGCAGATCCCTGGGGCGCTGCAGGCTCTGGCAAGGTGATGCGGTCAATGACCCCAGCCCACTCCCTATGCGACCTGACTGGGTTGGCTGCAAAGGACAGAGATGCAACATGCCAGAGTGTGCCCATCCTTGTGCTGCTGCCAGGGCAGGAGCGAGTGCTAGGAGTGTTTCTCCTGGTTGGCCTGTGTTGCACAGAATTATCAAGCCAATGAAAGAAATCGTCAAATATTGCCTTGTTATAATGGCATGCAGCATCATCAACCTGGCGTTTGCAGTCAGTGTTGATTACCACAACGATGAATAACAGTGTATCAAGGGTCATTGTGTCTGCATGGCTCACTGGAGCACTGCACAAGCTGCAGATTTGGCAGGAAGCATTATGACTCTTGATGTTCCAGGCTTGGGTGGTTTGATGACTTTGTTTCGTTGACTTTATTTCTGCTTCCCACTGCAGCTCAGTGCAGACATGCTGAGGCAATGTGATGCTTACTCATGGCTTGATGCTTTGCCGGGTTGAGATTCCTGAGCGCTGTACACATCAGCGGCTCTCTGCAGGTTGAGCTGGGGGCGGCCATCTGGAGGGCTGTCACTGGACGACGTGGCGGGAAAATGATCATGAGGAGAGCTGTTCTCTGTCAGTTGTGATTGTGGCATCTCCACACGAAAGTCATTTGGAAATCTGCGTTGCGGATCTGAGAACCTTGGCGCACAGTCAAGCTGTGATGCCATGATGACATCTGGCCATGGCGATGATGCTTGTACCTGCATTATGTCTGGAAGTGAGACACTTGCAAATGGCTGCTTGAGTGCAACAGCTAGGTGATGCTGTCACCAAGCTTGCATAAGCATAGCCACAAAGCCACTGTATCCCTCATGTGTTGCATGCAGCATAGCCATATATGCCCATATGCCTGCAGCTTGCAAAGTCTCTGTGCAAAAGCAGCATTGCTGCTGATGTGAAGACAGGAGTGCTCACAAAGGCCATCTGCAATGATGTGTGTAGCAGAAGAAAATTTTACTGTTCCAGGCGAGCCGATGGCATAAGCTGGATTGTGTGAGTACAGCTCAGCAGCATTGCTTGTGGATGTAGCAGCACTTTCTGGTTGCAATCCAGCATCAAAGTCCTGACTTCTGAACACAGTCCACTGCCGCCCAGTGCTGACTGGTGTCTGGGGTACCATGCTGTGTTGACTTGCTCTGCCATCAGTAGCCGTGAGCGGGGCTGGCTTGTGTGAAGGCATGGCTGACTCAGGAATCAATGTGAGACCAAATTGTATGCTGCACAGCTGCTGACGTCGTCGCAGCACTAGTGGCTACACCAAGATGACAAGTAACAAAATGGAAGACTAACTTGCAGACCGACTGGTGGACCTGCTGCTCTGTGGTGATTGGCTTGTGCAAAGTTGATCTGATGACCGCCTGCAAATACCGCACCACTCGTGTCACACCTGCCCGCGTTACTGCAACGTGCGCAGGCGTGGCGTGGCGCACAGCCAACAGCCCGTACACGGGTCGAAAAGCTGGAGGGGTATGCAGTAGATGCGCACACTGAAATGTTCGCATTCAAAGGAAGTAGTGAGCGAGGGCAGGAGTCATACGGCAAAAGGCTTTCGGCTGAGACCTCAAAGAGGAAGCTACCTGCAGGCCTGGACAGACAGACACCCTGCGATACCTTGTGATCGCGGCTCTGCTGCTATATGCATGAAAAGGCATCACAAGCAACCTTTTCGCTCCAGCATAATGCCGTCCTACGCCAACCTTTGTCGCTACAGCCGCGCGGGCCCAATTCTACGAAGCACGGATTTTAAACTGCTGAGCCGCGAGCGCTGAGGAGCTGAGTGAGCTGCCGTAGCTCAGCTCTGAGCTCAGCTGTGTCATTGATGCAAGTAGGAAGCTCACCCCAATTACAGCCAACAAGGTGGACTTCTGTGCTACATTGACGTTGATAGAAGCCTCGAGAAGAGAGTACGCACAAAGTGCACACACATGCATAAGTTTGCAACACTGCAATGCTTCTGACAGCTGCCTCTGCAGATTTTCGTTGTTGCTAGCAATTTTGTAGAGGTGGTGGTTGCCAAATACATACACGGCAAGCAACTCATCGAAAATACCTCACCTATAGCACCATGCAGTCTCCTTTCCCATGTCTCATGCACCCCGGGAATTGTCTGACGATTCTGCAGACGATTCTGGGCTGAACAACCGGAGAGACTTTTGCATGTCGTTTACAACTCGGACGGTGTGCAGTGTGGTTCGATTCCAGTACCGACAAGTATATCAGCGTGTCGACGGAACCTCATGCTCAATGTGGTTTTTGCCTCACATATGCAGACTAAGGAATACGCCTGATCATTTTGATCCAAGGGAATCTGCTCGCACGTTGTGACGCTGCGGCAACGAAACGTGATCGTCGGGCAGATGCAGATTGCAAGCACAGCTGCTTCAATCAGGTGGAAAACAGATTTCGACAAGTTTGTCATCATCTCCAACTTCGAGAGGAGGCACTGGAGCAAGCACAGTCAGGTACAGCTTTAGGGCCTCACAGAGCCAGGGAAACTGCCTACATGCATGAATAGATTGCGTATACAATGCTGCACAGGCCGACGAGGATGGCTGGGACATCTACTGGGCTAGTGTAATCACTATCAAGCAGATCTTTTCACCAGAAAACTCTGTGCGCTTGGAGCCGCACCAGATCACCAATCACTTCCCAAATCACTATGAACTGACACGCAAGGTAACACACACTACAGTTGATTCGCAAACAGCATAAACTGCACAGTCTGTCTGAGCAGCTTGTGCCTGTCAGGACTTGATGGTCAAGAACGTCAAGAGGTACATGAAGCAACAGAAGAAAGATGTGCTGGTGGAGTCCACACCTGAGTTCATTCCTGTTACCTACATTCTGCCACAAGTGAGTTGCCAAGCACAATGCCTATAGCAAGAGCTGGCGGTACTGAGATTTGACGTGCTTAAATATGCTTGTGTGAGCCCAGGACTATAGTCTTTTTGTGGAAGAGTTTAGAAAGGTACCAGTACCTTGGATCATGAAGCCCATAGCAAAAGCCCAAGGCCGAGGCATCTTTCTCATCAACAAGCTGTCTCAAGTAGGTACGCCAGTCATTTTGTGCTTTTGCGTGACTGCAACAACAAGATGCAGGCTGACATGCTGAGTCAAGACGCCTTGGGCATTGGTTGTTGACGTCATCACTTGCAGGTCAAGAAGTGGGCCAGCAGCAATGTCCCTGCTGCCATGCGCCCGCAGACAGAGAACTATGTTGTGTCGCGCTATATTGAAGACCCATTGCTAATAGGCGGAAAGAAGTTTGACCTCAGGATGTACGTTGTGGTGCTGAACTACAAACCCTTGCAGGCAAGCCAACCCTACATATGCATGATCAGTTGCGTGGTAGAGACACTAGACAGGCTGCCAATCCTGTTAGACCATGGCTTTGCAACATGGTTCGTTGGTGGGTGAGTAGTGTTCACACAAGGCTTTGCTTATTTGCCTGCAGCTGTACCAGAGAGGGTGGATTGCTGCTGGCCCTGCATCTGCGTCATGAAGCTGTTGACTATTTGCAGGTCTACATGTCATAACTGGGCTTTGCCCGCTTTTGCAACATCAAGTACAGTTCAGAGGTTGCAGAGATGGACAATCAGTTTGTTCATCTGACCAATGTGGCCATTCAGAAGCATGGAGATGAGTACAACTCCAGGCATGGAAACAAATGGCCTCTAACAGACTTGAGATTGTATTTGGAGGTACAATCTCACAATCTCACTTTCTCTGTGGGCATTGCCATGACAGCCAGAAGGTTGGCCTCTCCTTTTGTATGGCAAGCAGGTGTTCTGTCTCAAAGTCCAGTGCTATACATACAGGTTTGCCAAGAACATAGAGATGTACTGACGTGCACGACACCTCATTGTCTGGCAAAGAGTGCCCTGAAACAGCTTGCTTTGATGCTGTGTTGTTAGCAGTATGCAGACGTAAGGGGGAAACTGACTTCATGGTGTCATGGTTTGTTGGATGGCTGTCTTGTGCATTGCAGGCAACAAGGGGTCATGCAGCCACAAGTGAGCTGTTTGAAAGTATCAAATCGGTGATCATATGCTCGTTGAAGGTGACTCTCAGTCTTTGTCTGGGCTGGCCACAACTTTACACATGTGATGCCACAGGTAGCCGAAGATGCTGTCTCAGTTGTAGGCAATAATAGGCAAGGCGTAGTTTCTCTGCAACCCTGCATGACTCAGCCTGTGTCACTGTCAACATGACGCATGTCAGCATTACAATACTTAGGAACTCTGCGGACAGCGTCATTGCTCAAGTCTGTTCAGCACAACTGAGTCAGAACGCTTGTTCATGCAGGCGTGTCAGAATGTCATGATCAATGACCGCCATTGCTTTGAGCTGTATGGATATGACATCATCATAGACCAGAGTCTGAAGCCATGGCTAATTGAGGTACAGCATGCATATGCACGCATGCTGACATTAGGCTCTGCAACCTAGATTGTAACAAGTTGTGAACTAGAGCAGAATTCGCACTGCTGCATCTCCTGTGTGATTGCCATATGCCGTGCACATTTGGGCTGGGCAAGCCCTTTTAGACAACATAGCATGATGCTGGGGTTATGAAGCTTACACAGCAAGCTTGCCAGTTGGTGCAAAGGCCAGGCTAGCTAGCTATGCAAAAGCCATGCAGTTGTTGACCGGATTTCTTGGACATATGATCTGACCATCTGCTCTGTGTTGTTCCCACTAGGTGAATGCAAGTCCTTCCCTGTCTGCCACCACCCACTCTGATCGCCTGCTCAAATGCAAGGTCATCCATGACACACTGCAGCTGGTCACACCTCCTGACTGGGACACAGGCACAGACAGCATGGTTCCCAGTGCAAACCAAGACGCTCAGCCAGCCAGGTGACTGTCATGAAAGCTTCTATGTGCTGCAACATGTACCACATGCATGCCAAGCTGAGCTGATGTGTAATCAGATGCACTAAAGCCGCAGGTGATGCTTGATGCTGGCTGTCACCCTCAAGGTAGACACATTGTTCAGTGTTATATCTGCTTGCTGCCAGATGCATGACTGCATAAGATCTCTGCGCAAAAAGCAGAGTGAGCGACATATGCCCGCCAGCTTTCCATAGATCACCGTTAACACCCTTCAGGTGTTTGCCAAAGACAGTAGGCAGCATGCAGCTGCTGTTTGACGAAACCAGTGAGCTGGAAGAAGGAAGAGCTCGACGTGATGCCCTCCTCAGCACAGAGTCAGTGAAACGAGGCAGGAGGAAAACCATGATTGACAGCGTTTCGTCGCGGCCAACTTCAGCATACTCTTGATAGTATTGGTGTGTGTGTATGCTGTTATTTTTCCTTGTTGTCGCTGCAAAGCGAGCTTGTACATTGCTCAGCAGCAGCTGTCATTCAGTCAGTTCCTCATCACAGTTCTGAAAAAATCACTGATCTATTTAACATCAGCAGCAGCACCATGGCACTAGCGCTTGCGTTGCATAACCAAATAGCACTACAAACCTCAACATCTAACATGTACAGACAATTCAGCATGCTCAAGTCATCTCCGGATATTAGCTTTAGGTCTGCAAGATCTAAAAATGGAAAAGCAACTGCTGATGTACAAGGTTGTGGGTCAATGCTGATTGACAGGCTACTCATCCTGAATTGCTGCCAATGCAAATCCGCCGACAAAAAATGTAACTGATATACCAGCTGTCAAAGCAATCAGCAGATACTGCAGTGCCTGCAATGGGGCGTTATCATGTGGAAATGTCACAAGGATCCCTACATGCACAACACGCACAGTCAGCCCCAGACTGGCAGCACTTGTATTGTTGTTGATGCCCAGAAGTCACAACTCTGTCAGTAGCGTCTGGCAAACTCACCAGCTGCAGCAATGAAGAATGGTATTGATAATGCTGTTACTTTGCCAGGATCTGTCACCAGCAACCTCTCTAGAGTAGCTAAGAGCCCCAAGTTCTCAGCCGTCGACAGGAGTTTAGATTGCTCAATCTGCATGGCATAGGCAAATGTTGCTGTGCAAATACCATGACCAGTGACAGCATTCACCCAAGCCGTAACCTTCTAGTAGTCAGGCAAGCTGTATCAATTGAAGCAAGAGTACAAGCAAAAAGCGCCAACAAAAAAATCAGAAGTCACGCCCAAGCCTTACTCTTGACAGTGTCAGGCCTGCCTTGTCTGCTTTGGACAACAGACCAGACTTTTCCAGTGAACTCAGCAGCTTTTTGCCTTCAATGCGCTTCAAATAGTTGTTATCTGCTGACGCATTTCCCTCATTGAAATAGCCTGAGCCAAAGAAGCCCTGAGCATGCCAATGCAAGCAGCTGAGCAGTGCTGGAGAATGGTGTACTTCTGATTGTGCCAACTATAAAAAAAATCTGTCCGCAGATTGAGCACCTTTTTCCAGGTGTCGTCCACTTTGTTGACTTTTCTCCAGGTGCCTGCACGATCAATGCATCCTTGCACATGCCAGGTGCGTGCGCGTGTCACGCTTCACAGAGCAGACGTGCCTGCAACAACTGGTCGGAAGCAGGGTCTCTGCCGTCCCAGGTCTGTCGACCTCGAAGTCTGAATACTAATTCGCCGTCCGAGCAAGTCAGATTGCTGCAAAACGCCAGTCATGCTGCCACGAGGAGGTGTCAGAGGTCTGGAGGTGATCCCAACGGTGGAAGAGCCGGAAACGAAGCTGTTTGCTGCCGCTGTGCAGGCTCGAGCGTCAGCTTTTGAAAGTGCCTGCCGGTTTCCAAGATCTGAAAGTGTAAGAAGTGCCAAGCTCAAAGCTACAGGTCGCGATCAGGCCATGATCTAAGCCCGTTCGGGAGACCAAACGGTGAGAAAGCAAATTGTGCCGTGCTCGTGCATGCAATGACGCTATAATCACATCTTTCAGACAAACTTGACACTGTCGCTTGCCTGCAAGGCTTTCCTGATTTCCCCTGCTTGCTTTGCCATCTTGTGGCACACTGCAACTCAGTTGCTGTCTTATCGTACAGTCAAGCCGGAGAACGCCCTCACTGGCCATGGGTTTTTGCTTGGGGCAGCCAACGCGTTTAGGCGCTGGAATGACTACACACTGTGCTTGCAGCGCAATGTTGCGGCCTACAAAGCCAAGCTCACGAGCAGGTAACGTATAGCTTCTCCACAGCCTATGTCAGTAACCTGGATCAGTAAACAGTGCTAAAATTGGTCTGACTTGACACAGGCACAAGTCGCATTAGGGCGCAAAGCGCAACAGCTGCTCCCGCAAGGAAAAAGGGAGTTGTTGACTTCTACGAAATTCTTGGGGTGAGGTTGCACGATAAAGTTCTTTTCATGCCCAAAGCTTGAGCCTTGATACAAAATGTGCTGGGAAACGCTTGACACATCATCATTTGGTGTCGCAGGTTGATGATGATGTTTCTCAAGACGACATCAAAACAGCCTATAGACAACTTGCAAAGTATTGCCATCCTGATGTGAACGATGATGGTCATGACTTGTGTATATTATTGAATGAGGTAAGGTTCTTTGGCATTGCAAGCTTCCCAGGACTGCTTGCAAAACCACTGGCCTGTCAATGCATGCTGACTGGGCAACACCACTTAATGACTATGCTATTGCATAGGCATACACGACCCTGAGCAACCCAATGGCCAGGCTGAAGTATAATGCTCAGCTTGAGCAAGCCTTACAGGATGAAGAGGATGACTACACTGGTGAGCCAACGAGCTCTTCGTTGTTGCTGTCTTGTACGGCTGTTGTAGCTGCAGCTGGCGTCTGAGAGTTTTTGCTGTTGCAACAAGTATGCAATCGTGCAGGATAGCAGACTTTTTATTGTCATGTGATGTGTACCGCAGATCAGCCTTTGAGCAAGTGGCTAGTGGGCCATAGAATGGGCAAGAACGTAGATCCTGCTGAGACTCGAGCTGTCTTTGTGGTACGGTTCCTGCTCTTCCTGCTGTAGAGTTGCCAACACACAAGGCTTGTACCTAGGACACACCTCTGTTGTCTTACTGTACTTTCCTAACCTGCAGAGGAGGACACATCTTTTACAACACCCAAATGAACCCAGGATTGAGTCATTGATTAATTGAAAAAACGAGTTAGTGAGGGAGTGAATGAATGAAGGAAGGAGTGAGTGAGTGAGTGAGGGAGTGAGTGAGTGAGTGAGTGAGTGAGTGAGTGAGTGAGCCAAGGAGGGAGTGAGTGAGTGAGTGAATGAATGAACGAATGAATGCATTTCAATTCTGCAGGATGAGTGCGCATGCATTGGCTGCAAGATGTGTGTCTGGTGTGCCTCCGGCACCTTCCGTATAGATGAGCAGCATGGACGCTCTAGAGTGTTTGCTCAATGGGTAGATGAGGAGACCAAAATAGAGGTAAATTTGTCTTACGCTACCTCAAATGGAAGTCTTGAAAAGTTCATCAGGATGCAACTTTGCTTGTTGCAACAAGCATCTTTCCTTGGTGTCATGTACACCAAAAGGCATGGTCAAAGTATACTATTCTTCTGTTGAACCTACAAGTAAGACTGTCGTGTGCTATGCACATGCCATGCCCCTACGCTGTATGAATCCCATGCTGTGCAGGATGCCATTGCTTCCTGTCCTGTTGACTGCATACACTGGGTGGAGAAAGACCAGCTGCCAGCGCTAGAGTATGTGATGCGCAACAAGGTTCCGGTCACTGATGTTGGTACCATGATGGGCGGAGCTGGCTATCGGGCCGATGTCTTCGCTGCAGCTGCTAACTTCCTCAAGAAGCGGGCAAAAGAGTATGTGCTTGCCCTCCACATGCATAAACTTGTCTCTTTTCTCCTGTTATGTTCAGATGTACTGTCTTGTGCAGTGTTTGCTAGACTTCTTGCTGCTAATGAGCAACCAGAGTGAGCATGCTGAATGGTCCAACTGGGGGCTAGAGACCCAGCCAAGAGACCCAGCCAGTCGTGTTGCCCTCTTTTTGGCTGGTCCAGACTGCATTGCAAATACAAGATCCCTTGTGACTTGCCTGAGCTGCTGATGCTGCAATGGTGAACAAAGTGTAGCTGATGCCAACGCCACCACAGTATCAAAACAGGGGCCAATCCAAAGTTGCTGCGCAGCACTCATTGCTCAGCGTTTATGGCTCTGCATCATGATCCTGCACTCACAAAGATGCACTCATTGTGTTACAGGTTGAAAGAGCGCAGCAAGCAGGCTTATCAGCACAGTGCAACTCAGGATGAGGCCAGGCAGAGAGCAGCTGACGAGTTGGTCAGGAAGCAGTACTCCTGGCTTGGTCCCTTGGCTGGCATGTTTGCCAAAAACATGCAGCAAGGCTCTGCAAGTGCATACCGCAATGGCCAAGAGGATGTTCATGCAAGGAATCAGGTGGGGCGTAGGCGCCGAACAGCAAAGCCTGAACAGGCACATCAAGGAACCATTCCTGTGGAGCGCTCGCTAGTGGTGGTTAGCAGGAGAGATGACTAGTTGTCTTGTGGGCTGCTTTGACGGATTTTTTTGGAAATCTCAGTGTATCCTCAGAGTGCATTTGATGGCAGCTTTAAGCTGACCCATGACTGATTTATGAGCCTTTGATTGTGTACATTAGGAGAAGATGATTTTCATGAATGTTTAATTGGTGAAAAGTATTGCTTTATATTTTTGGGGCAGTCAGTTGTTGTGCTTGGATGTTATCTTTGTATGGCAGACCATGCAAGTAATCAAGGTGGTTCAGTATGTAGTCTCAATCATGCTATAACATTACAGCTTTAACTATTTTGCTGTACTGGTAGCACGTATCATTGGCATGTGTGCTTGTTGCTGGCGTCAAACCACATCCTTGTCCTACAGTAGTATTCCCCACGTTCCAACTTGCCACTGTTCAACTTTGTAGCTCATGAAGCCACAAAAGATTGCTGCCTGCGCAAGCTTGCCTCTCAGAAAACAGTCTGAGTGGTCCCCAAACCTCTGTTGCCAGCGCAACCACCTTCAGAGGCTTCCTAAGCATTTTGCCTGTGTCTATGCTGCTTGCACAAACATTACCTTTGATGTACTGTGCTATCCAGGTACATTGACCGGATGTCAGCAACCTTGACCAGAGTTTCTGTGTTGAGTGATGTCACACCTCCAGTTCCTCTGCGTTTGCAGTCTTGCCAGAGTATGCATCATGACTAAGTGACTGGCAGCAGTCCAATGTTAGCCCACACGACCCAAACAGCTCGCCCAGATCCCACAGTCAGCACACAGCCAGCCACACGCCTCAAAGACAACATACACTTTCAGCATACAGCACAACATAGCCCACCATAGCCTGTGTCTTGCATGTTTGCTGCTGCGTTCACTGCTTGCTTTTGCACCTGCTTGCCTCACTCACTGAACGTTGTTATTAACATCATGTTTGACGCTTTCCTGCATCACTGCATGTGCGGTGTACATTACACAACCAGCTGTGCAGACCTGGCCATAAATCATGGTGGGATGTCAAATGTGATGTACACACACCAGCATTTGGTCTCATGCCGCCCCAAAGCCATTGGGAGCAAACAGGAGAGGGAGAATGGGACGATTCTTCCAAACTACACCCTGCTACCAGGTAAGCTGACCAGCTTCATGAACTAGATCAATGCTACCGCTGCAACAAAACAGCTTGCTGCCATTTATTAGTATCACTCAAAGCACAGCTCCAGCATGGGTCTGTCTCAAAGGCCTTTATGCCATTCAGACAGGACACTATTCAGTAGGTTGCCTAGATGTTGTCACAGGCCGCTTTGGCAAGGGCGTTGATCATTGCAGCAGGCAGGACAGGATATGTCTTGTGTGCATGTCTGGCTCAGTTGACGAGCACCGTTTCCTGCCCCACATACAGTCGCATACATCAGCACTACAGCTACCTTTTTCATCAGGCTCCATCCTCAAAATAGTATTACTACGTAGCAGCTTTTCTGGCCAGTATACTGACCAACCCAACTTGCTAGGCAATTACCTTGAAGCTTGTCTTGTACAAAGTCAATCTGTGCTGGCCAGTCCACTGGTAGTCTGGCTTCTGAGCTTTGCAGAGCTAAAGCGTGGCGTTGTGGCACTAACACCCTCCTTCATTACAGCATCGTGTCTGCAACTATTTGGTGCTCTACTGTCGAATGCCTTGAACATTTAGCGCTCAGTGTATGGTGTTTTTTGTGTCGAATGTTCTAGAGACAGAAAATGTATGTTCATAATGCATTGATATATACATATTTGTTTATACTGCTTCTGACTCAGCTAGGTGTCATTCTGCTCACCTCACAAGCTCTGAGTTCTTAGCTAAGGGGGTGTTCGAGCAACTCGAATGAACGCTTTGGGTACTCCGTAACGGTCAACGGGCAGCTGAACGGGCAGGCGACTCAACGCGATTACAATTGGACGAGTTGCGGGAGGTCGGATGACTTAGCTTAGGCACCTTGTCCCTTGAAACATACTGTTATGTGCCTTGAGCTTAATTGCGTAACATTTCGGCTGATCTGCAGCTGTAGCTGCAGCCACATCAGTGCCGAGGTCCAGACATGATTTACTTGCGCATACTAGCTACCGCGTTTGCGTTTGTCGTGTGTTGCTGCTGTCTTACTGCCGGTGCGCACAGCCCTGGTATTCCAAGGCCAGGTGACTATGGGTGGGGTTCCGTTGGACTAGCCGATGACGCTGCGACGGGGTGAGCAGCATGCTTATCTTTTCAACCAGTTCTCGAAGGCGGAGTAGCCCGTAGGCAAAGATCTCTTTTTATTGCAACAATATCCATTGATCCGTTCTGTCAGAAGGACCCTTATGCTGTCGACGACTTTTATTATGCGCTTGCCTATAGACGTGCACGTGATATTTCTCCCGTGTGCGGTCCAGGATTTCAGCCGTGTCGTGCTGCAGGTTTGGCAGAAATCTGCTGGCCACAGGCGGTTTCAACGGCACCATCCTTTCGAACGGTACCTTTGCAGCTGGGTGGGAGGTGAAGTACAATGGATCAATCAATATCCAAAACTTAACGCAAGGTGGAATCAACCAGAACCAAGCTCTGTGTGCAGAGTTACCATCACCTGGGGTGAGTACTGTGCGTGATCTTCCATCAACACTTGCGAATGTGGCCATGCGTCCCCATCCATGCTCTGCATCATTTGTGGACATTGCAGCATGACAAATGTGCGCTTGAACAAAATTGTGCATGTGCAAAGTTCTGCTAGCAATGTCAGTGCCAGGCTGATCAACCACGTTGCAAAGCAGAGCTTGTGTGAACAAGGTGCAGCTTCACACCAAGCTAATGGTGCCCTGAATATATCCATCATGTCATTTTCCACTGAACACAATATAGGTCACTCCTGCTGCAGCCGCTTAACCGCGGACCCACAAAACATATGTCAGTGCTGTCTGTGACCTCCAGAAATTGACTCAACACTCATGTGGCATTGCAATCTGCATGCTGGTTGGCATGCAACAGCCAGCTGTGATTACAATGCTTTCTAACTACTGTTACTAATGTTGCTTATAAGCACAGGACTACCTTTCCTTTCACTGCATAAACTGCTCTGAGTCTGGAAGGCAGCCATTCTGGCTCAACAAAACAGCAGGCTTTCAGTACTACCTGACACAGACCAACGATGCTGGTAGGTCAACGCATTAACGGTTTGCTGTACTCTCACTTTCTTGCTCCGAGCACTGAGGCTCCGCCCCTTCTTGTGTTCTTGACTTCTTGCAAAGGGCTAGGACTAGCACTGCATCTTGTCAACAAACTTCAAAAAAGGGAACACTCTTCTGCAGCATGATGCACATGCATGTGCCTGGCTTCTAGTCACAGTGCAGGTGTCTGTGTGTCGTCACCTGCCTCCCAGCACTTCTGTTCATGCTGCAAAGCCTTCTCTGTACAGAATGTACATGTCTGCACCTAAACCTGTGTGATACATGTGCCTGCCCTTGTAGAAATCTATTAATTATGCTGTGGCAGCATAGCTTGACAGGGCTTTGGAGAGCTTGCCTCAAGACTTGCAATGTGCTGTTGCAGGATACAAAAATGCCACTGTCTCCGGGGATGCTCTGCAACTCATTCTGCAAGATGACGAAGGCGAACAGATTTGCCACATGAGCGTTGGGGACACTGTCCTTGACAAGAGCATTGATGGCTTCCAACAGATTCGTGTCCCTTTTCAAAACTACCCCAGCGGAAACCAGAACCCCCCAAAAGATTGTCGTGCCGCATTCCAGAATGCAACTATGGTTGGCATCCAGTCCCTGTGGGCTGGTGTACAGTTTTGTGTTGATGACTTTAAAACGCTGCCCAGCATGGTAGTAACCCCAGGTAATGTCATGAACAGCTCTCATGATCTACTTGGCATATCAGCGTATATGTGTCTGTTCCACTTTTGTGACAAGGCTGTCTATTAGATCAGGCTGTCTATTAGATCAGGTTGCACAACAGGTCGATGATATGCAAACGCTATTAATAGGTTTCATGCCTACAGAAACAGCAAATGCTTCAAATTCCTTGGAGGATATTGCACCATACCAGAACTGTGGCATTGCCAAGCTCCTGTCTGTAACCCCGGTAAGCCAAGCTGCACATGGTATACTGCCTTGCACATCAACAAGCCTGAGTTACAAAGAATATGCCATATCAATGCTTGCATGTGTGAGCAGAAACAAACAATATCATGTGATGACCAGCAGCCAGTGTTGAGATTCAAAATCATGCACTGTCACGTTGTCTTGACACAAAACATTGCGGTTTAGTGAGAGTGTTGTCACTAGCGCCCACGTGTGATCACAACTCTCTTCCACTGACAGCTTGTTCTCTTCTGGTCTGCAGGAAGGCAACTACACCAATGTGGGCGCAACTCTGCCGTCCTGGATGCAGCAAAACATTTCTGCTCAGTCTCCAGCGGATGGCTATACACTCTTTTCAAGCGTTGACACACCTTTCAGGAATCTTATCAACCCTGTCAATGGCAGCTGCAGCATTATAAACACAGTCAACCTGACTGCCATCAATTCTGTGATAAACAACATTGGCAACAATTTTGGAGTGTGCCTTTACAATGCCTCTGGATACACGGTAAGACTGATGCTTGCCTATATCTTGCTGCTCATTGCTCCTCTGGAGATCTCTTTCTCCGTTTGGAGGTTTCCCTTTCCCTCCAGAGATCTCCCTTGCCCTCAAATGTATAGACAGACAATTACACTGATGTCTCTATTCACACAGGCTGACAGTGGCACCATACAATGTCAGGTTGGTTGCAGAGAGTGAGCACACATATTGCGCTCCAGCAAGGTGCACATGTATTGTGTCATGCACACCTGCTGAATAAGGTTTCACTGTCCACAGCATACTATACCAGTGCCTTTGTTCTGTTAGCAAGGATTTCTGCACTGCAATGCTAAATCTAGTGCTGCAGTCGTGCACTGCATCTGTCTTGCCACTATCACACCAGCAGGGTGCAAGGTGTGCCACATTTGTGCTTTGTACACACAGTATGCATCTGTACAGATGCGCTTGGGTCTGACAAAGCTGTCCAGGTTTTTGCGATTGATCATGCTCACCCACATGTGCCATCTTCTGGCAGACCTGGGCTAAAACAAGGATGTCATTGGTCGCATCACAGCTAGAACTTGTCACACCAACAAGATTGTGTTTATAGGATGGACAGAACGGTGCAACATTGCCCTCACTTCTGGCTGAGATCTGCAATAATCTGATCAGCAACGTAGCCAGCCAGCCAGGATCCTTGGGTTTAGATTCGCGCTGCAGTGGGTTTGCTTTTGATAATGCCACACAGGTTGCAACCTTCAAGAGAACCAACGGCGGCAGTACCATTGACATCCCAGGCAATGACGAAGTGTGTAACTTACCAACTGGAGTTGAGTGGGTGCGCAATTCTGGTAAGAGACATTACTCTTACAGTCCTGCCGGTTTTGCTTCAGCTTGCAGAAGGTGTTGTCCCACTGCACACTCAGCATTGGCATACCTTATAAGACTGAAAACTATTTATGAGCTTTGTGCATCCAGCAGACTGGCTTACATGAGATTGATCTTGCCTATGCAGCGTTGAGCTGACATCTTTGTCATAAAGAGTGGCGTCACCAGTAAACTGCATGCCCATAGACATACTTCAGTCGTTTGCTTGCTCGCTCTTCGCTCGCTCACCCACTCACCCACTCACCCACTCACCCACTCACCTACTCACCCACTCACCCACTCACCCACTCACCCACTCACCCACTCACTCACTCACTCACCCAACCACCCACTCACTCACTCACTCACTCACTCACTCACTCACTCACTCACTCACTCACTCACTCACTCACTCACTCACTCACTCACTCACTCACTCACTCACTCACTCACTCACCGCTTGAATATCTCAAGCCCTGGCTGTCTCTCTCCTCCACTAGGCATCCCGAGTTGCTCAACACAGTCGCTGCGAGCCCAGAATTGGCTGCACATATCACTAGTACACACCACTTGTTGACCAACAATGTGCTGTTGTGCAGTCTTACCAGGCTATGTGCCTCAGCCAGGGGATATCAATCTTAGGGATGTGTACTCAAAGGGCTTACAGCTGGGATGGAAGGTCAACTCCACCAGTAACATCACTTTGCAGGAAGTGCCCATTGGCATCAATGGGACGCTGGCCATGTGTGCCAACATGCCTGCCTCTCAGGTGAGCAGATAGCAGCTTGTCACTCTGAATGTGCACTCACGCATGAAGTGTCAGCTTTAGGCGCCTGAATGTAGACATACAACTGTGGCAGTGTGTACAATACAGATCCATATGAGAAGGTGCAATGATATGATATGATGTGATTGTGAGGTGTAAGGGTGCCATGTAAAGGCGCTTGCCAATCCTTTGCAGTCATGAAGACTGCATGCACAATTACCCAGTCTCTTGTAAACAGAGTGGTTGTGCAGCCACAGGTAAACAGTAGTAATAGTATTAGTAACAGTAATAATAACAGCAATATCTAAATGCTTTCCAGCTCATGATGAGCTATGTACGTGCAGGACAAGTCTTGCCTCTCCATCAGGCTATCCAGGTGTTGAGATCAGAAAATAAGTGCTTGAGATCATGCATGCATGCATCTGGTTGAGCACTTGTCTTCTGATTTGTACTTCTCACCACATGTCTGGCTTTTGACCTCAGAACTGGGCTATCATGTATTGCTTGTGCTTTGTTGTGTGCTCAGGTGCGAACTGCAACCATGCATGCAACATTGATAATGTTCACAAGCAATGGTGTTGCTTGGCCTTGCATTGGTCAATGCAGTCTGAAGTTGTCAAACACTGCAAAGTACCAAAAACGTGTATTGATTGAAATGATTTCGGTGCAGAGTGCATTTCAATTCACATGCCAAGACTGTCCCAGAAGCCAGATGCAGCCTTTTGGGATTGGCAACACAGCTGGCTTTGAGATGTGGATTTCTGCAGCACAGTACAGCTCCAGTGAGCGCATCTAACCCTGCGCAACTGTCTCAAGTACTCCAGACATCATGCATCTGAGCTCACACGGAGCACTTGCATTTGCATGAGGTGTCAGCATCTCTGAGTTTGCATAATGTTGCAGCACTTTCAATTGCATGAGGTGTCAGCATCTCTGAGTTTGCATAATGTTGCACAGTAGGTGAAGTCCTCAGTCAGGAGCAGCTTTATTGCCATGTGCATTTGGTTGATCTCAAATGAGTTGATGGTCAGTGAGCACACAACTGCATGAGGTTCTGCAAGCAAGACCACAGATGCTTGTTGGCATCATGCAAAGGGTAACCTTGTATATTGCAAAACTTTCATGCACAGAAGCTTGGCTGTGCATGCAAACAAATGTCAGTCACTGATATGGCACCCTGGGCTTTCTGTTGATTGTTAGCCACAACTGAAATGGTACAAATTGTGTATGATGCACATGTTGAGACCCAGTGTAATCTTTGATTGTATTCAGGCAATTTCACAGTGGCACATGGAGCGTCTCCAGTATCCTCCATGATACTTCAGCTGCAGAATGCAACTGGCATTGCCATTTGCGACCTCACACTCACCTCCACTGGTGTGATAGACCCTAGTGGCAACCTTTACCAAGCCACAGCTTTGTACCAGAATGCGCAGTCATGTGTTGCAGTGCTGAATCAGGCTGCTAGCTTGAATTTTGTCATGAACGCCACTTCTGGGGCTGCTGTTTGTGTCAGCAACCTGACAATGCTGTCAAGTCAAGTGCTAGACTCAGGTGAGACCCTCCTTTGTGCTTTCTTTGTCACGCAAACCAACTGAGCTGGCTACAACAGCTGTTCAATTGCAGTCCTTGCAACAACAATGATTGCTTACATCACATCAGTGAATGAGCTTTCACTGTGGACAGTGACTGCAATGAGTGTCAAGCCAATCATCACATCTCTTATGTGTGAGAAGGCTGTGCATGTCCATGGGTGAGTCGGTGCTCTGCGTGTCGCTCCTGCAGAATAGAAGCAACGCATGCCATATCTGCACATGCACCTGTCTTTGCTAACAGGTTTTGCTTGGTGTTGCCCATTGGCCCAAGGTAGTATGGGCCAATGAGGAGCTTTGAAAAGATTAACAAGCCAGCTATAGCAGATGATGTGCTTGCCATTGCAGCAGTGGTGGTTGTGCTGTGCTGCAGGAGTAGCAAGCGTCGCAGCAATCCCTCAGTTTCCAAACTGCCCGGTGTCATCTTGGACCTCTCCAGAAGAGTTTGCGCAGCCGCAGAATACGTCTCAGGTGCAATGCCAACTACTTCTTGTATGCCCCTGCATGTGTTGCGTATACATGCAGTCAGGATGCCCTGCTGCCTGGTGCACAAGACCCTGTTGTTTGTCATTGCTTTTGACACAACACAGAAGAGTTCAATGAGTTCAAGTTGGCACGCAATCAGCTCAATGATGCAAGTGCGCGAAAAGTGATGCAGAAGGCAAAGAGCATGAGTTTGCCTCTGCTCAGTATATATGCCAAGATCGGGCGGCTTCTCTTGCATTTAGATCACATGCTTACTGCCCATATGTCAAAAAGACAACTCAGGCAACTACACATGATGCATGCTGCTCCATGACATGTCACATACTTGCATTGCATGCATATCCACTTCAGCAAAAGACAGAAGTACCTGGACACAACTGCATGCGCCTGTATGTACCTAGCTGGGTCACCAAATTCAGCTCAACATACTATTTTTGCAAATGAGTGAGAATATATGTTGGTGTTCTCCTGGACACACTTGCAACCCCTGACATGGCAGCAACTTACCCCGAGTTGACATGCTTGAAATGACTCAGCCAAGCGAGTAATCATTTGCCTCAATGCAGGGTGGTAACTTCACCGTCACAGGGTACAACGCGACTACAAACTACAACGTGACTGGCAGTTCAGATGCACAGACATACATTCTGTATCAGGGCGTTGACATGCCCAATAGCTTCCAGATCAATGTCACAGCAACCAACGGCAACTGCAGTGATTACGACACTGGGAACACCACAGCAGTTGATCAGTGTGCTGGCCAAAACAGTCTTTGCTGCTATGACAGCAATGCTGCCAATTATCAGGTGTTGCGCTAGCCCAAGCTTCCTTTGATCTCTCTGCCTGCATTCCATCTGCCATGGGCTCATGTCACATGCTGTTGCTTCTGTTTTCCACATATGCAGCATGCTAAAAGCATGGGCAGGTTTCACAAGTTGTGTGACAGACTTATCATGGGTCTAGCCCGTGATTGCATGTTGGCTGTGCTGATTGTGCATGCTGACTCACCTGACGCATTCCAATGCAGTCAGCAACTTGTATCTGTCTGTATGTGCCATGGTATGCTGCGCCACCAAAGCAACCTGGCAGAAGCCACATGTGAAACTTTTGGGCTATATCGTGATAGCGCTGGGCTGCTGCCTTAGGAGGCGCCTGTTATGATTGCTGAAAAGCGTACAAATTCCTTTTTCTTTTCTTCTCTTTTCACATGTGAAACGCTGAGTGGTGACTGCAGCGTGGCATGAATGACAGCTCCCTGCCGGCGGTGTTGGCCCAAATCTGCAATGACTTGTGGTTAGGCCACAAGGTCTGTCAGGGCTTTGTTTACGATGCAACTATTGGCATAGCGTACTTCCTGTACCGCCAGCAGTACAGCTTCATGGACCTGTCACAGCAGCCCACCGCATGCAACAGACCTGGCTCATCCATGTGGCTGCTCAAAGGAGGTATGTGGTTGCATGGTTGTTGTAGCTGGTACTGAAGATCTATGTCTGCTGGCGTATGCAAGCTAAGCATCATCATTTCTGTTTGAAAAAGGGCTGTTTGGTGCATGCTTACGTATTGAGCGCACTGCAAACAGGTCAAGACGGCATTGCTTGCAAATGTTAGCATGGTGTACAACTAGCGAGACAAGATCAGCGCCTTGCTGTCAGTCACCCGCACACAGCATGTATTGGTAGCTCAAGAAGCTACACACCTGTGATTTATGGTTTGCGCTGCCTGATACATTGGTGTCAACATACATATCATGTGTACATGCATATTCATGTAACAATCAGAGGCATCCTCTGCTTTACTTGCATCCAGCACGACACTGTTGTGAGCAAGCGCAGGTGCATATGCTGACTGTGCAACTTTGAGTTGCAGCGATTCTTGGTGCCAATGCAAATGATGACAGACAGCCTCCTGGGGCAGCTTCCAGCAAGTCTGGGAGCAACATTGGAGCAACTGCTGGTATGGTGTTGTGCTTCATGTGTGATCCACCTGAACATGATTGCTTGACACAAAGTCATTCCACGGCAGTCCTCACATGTCACCAACCAGCACTATAAACGGCTGTGGCACCTTCAACATAGCATCATGCTAATATTTGAGTCATGAGCGTCATTGCATGTCTGTCAAGAGATTGCAAGGGGTTCGCTTTCTGGCTGAACTATTCGATTTCTCACAACAGCTGCCTACCCAGTAACTTGTCTGGTGCAGGCACTGTGTTTGGCATCCTGCTAGGAGTTGCAAGCCCAGCAGCTGGAGCTGCAGCATGGCTCATTTTGACATACAGCTACAGACAAGCCAAGCGCAGAATTGTGCTGGGAGTGTTCAAGTACCTCATAGTGGAAGATATTGCAGTAACTTCAAGCCTGGATGCAGCCAATGGAGCTCCAAATCCATCTGCAGACGTGCAGATGGTAGACCTGGACAGCAGACAACCTGTTAGGCAGGCATCAAGTTCGTCACTCCTACTGTTGTCAATTGCTGTGTGCAAGCAAGGGCATGCTTTGTATCCTCTCTATCAGCTGAGCACACTGGCTGTGACGCTCAATGGGTGACCAAGGGTGCGTGTGTGAAACTGGAATTTTTCTTGTGTAAATGATATGCAGTGCATGCCACGCAGAGGGCGTAACATAACAAAAGTGAGACCTCCTCTGTTTGGCTGGTTGTGTCTGAGTTCACTGGCCGGACACAAGCACATCAAGTCATGTTCTGCTCAGGCTTGCACAGCGTGCTGTCGACAGTGGCATCAAGTACCCCTCTGACGCTTGACATTGCTGTTGATGATGCCGTGGCGGGAGGTCACAGAGTAACTGCTCCTTCAGCAGAAATGAAACAAGCAGCGTCTGAGATTGCAAGGCAATGCCTGCGTCTATGGGATGGGTTTCTGGGGATTCATGCTGGCTCTGATAGTGCTGGTGCAAAGGCAGGAGTGTGGAGAGGGAAGTTTGATGGCGTACGCTGCGCTGTGCTGCTGCTGGCATTTCGAAAGTTGAACAAGAGCCTGCAGATGCATTCAGATGCTCCAAGTAATTTTGGCATGTTGAACCGTATATTCATGCACAACGATGTTTTGTCAGGTGGCATCACAGATGCAAGCTTGTACAGTGTGTGAAAAGCCACAACATGCTGAATGACATCGCACAACCCCTAATCTTGATTACACAAGTTTCCATACAGGATAACTGCATGCTTTGTGGGAAGCTGAGCTGCAATGCATAGTGAGGAGGTATAATGCTGTGGCGCTAAATGTTTGCACAGTGGTCAAGTAACTAGACTGCACTCTTTGTTGTGAGCATGCACACATCATTACTTTTGTTGTATTCTGGACTTGGTATCACTGTTGCACTGTGTGGGTGTTGCGTGTAATTTGCTTTTCACAAAACGGCTTGACAGCTTTGTGAGAAGCAGATTACACTGGCTCATGCTGTCTCATCAAGCAAAGCCAAGCTTTGTTCAGCTCACATGTCCATGCAGGCTGTCTATTGCAAGCCTGGAAGGATTGCAAAACCCACCGACAAAAGCAGGAACTGGGCCGCAAGATAGCTCTCGTACTACAAGGTATTGATGTAACAACAGCGCAGAACCTTCCTGACAAAGATCCTGAAGTACATGATCAGCCCAGGTTTTCATGGAGGAACCTGATGCCGTGGAGGTCATTGTGAAGCTGCTTAGGAGATCTGACATTTTGGAGGCACGCTCAGCAGGACAGAAGCATGCCTGATGTGGGACATACACCCCGCATGACACCAGCTGTAGACCTTGAATGCGATGTAATAGATTAGACAGATTGTGTACGACACCAGACAATATTTCTGAAGCAGGATGTCAAGCTAAAAGCTTATTCATGGGGTAGTTTTGACGGTGTTATGACCAATTCGTTGCCTTGTACCATTCATCTATATATGCCTGCTATATAGCCTGCGTGTGTACTGGATCAACATGGGATTGGAAACTTGAAAATGTGAAGGGGCTAAGAAGCTTTTAAGTTTAGGCTGGTATATCAGACCAACAAGGACTTTTGTGTTGTTTCACTTGATTTTGGGATGTGCAGCCTTTCCCTTCCTGTGTAAGGACAGCGCGACGACTTTCATGCCTGACGGATGCTTTTAAAGCTGAAGCTTACTGATGTTGCTTCTGTCACAAGTCTGCATACGAACACAAGCTTGTTTTAAACTTCCCACGGTTCAAATAAGCACCGGTGGTACCACATTTGGATGCAAAGCATGCAACATCACGACTGAATGGCTCTTTGAAGTATGCTGACTCTCCAGGTGCATCTGTCAGGTTGCTGTGACAGCAGCAAATGCCTAAGCTATAATCTTAAGTAAGTTCGCTGCCCCCGGCATGGTAGACATGAAGCACTCACTTGCAGCCAAAATCTCGTCATGCGGGCAACAATGTGCCTACTTTGCTGTCATGGGGGTGGTCCATCTGATGTGCATGAACTGAAGCACAGCTGATCAACATAGAGCTTGCTGCATTTGGCCGCCATTGTGGAACTTGGTAAGCGAACATTACAACAGCAGACAGCAATTGCCAGCAGCTGGGAGTGATTTTCGGCCAAAACTTGTGCATATATACACATAATCAGGTCTGTGACAGCAGGATATGTGCAAGCTTCTGTGCGTTGCTGAGCAGAGACATGCTTACACCAGGGAAATAATATGCAAAGTTGTTTGATGTGCCTGCTGATCACTTGAAACCAAAAGGCAGTTTGTCTCCAGGATTGATCTGCATGGGGTCGCCCTTCCAGTCAAGTATGACATTGTCATCCACAGAAGCAGACTCTTCTGCCTGGTCTGGTGCAGTGTCTGCGACAAGCACCTCCTGTGTGCAGATCACAGCGTGACTAAATATGATCTCTTGTAATGCATACACTACCATATATGGCCATTACTCAGGCTCTGCCTTGCAAGTGTATTCTAATTTTATCAGCATCTACAAATACATACAAGTGCCTGATGCTTTAGCTGAGGGCAGCTCACCAGCGACTGTGCAGAGTCTGGAAGGATGAGGCCTGACTCAGTCTGTTGAGATGGCTCTCTGGCAGGTCGACTGAGAGCTGAGCCTTTTTCAGGCATTGGTAGTACAGACACATTCCGATACACCTCCCATTGAGGTGAGCCATCAATCAGGTAATGCTGCAGACATCTACACACATGCTGTCAGCTGAACTCTGCAGGTCACTTCATGTACAATATGGGTCCAGCAGGCCTGACATTCTATGTGCAGCACTCACAGTGCTTCACACACACAGCCTGTTGCAAGCAGTCAAGACAGCCTGCATACGCTTTTAGAATCTTTGGCAACAAGAACTGTCACTGTACAATGGCATGTCAGCAGTCAGGCAAGCTCAGCAAGAGGATACCTGAGCTCGTTGGCTCCAGGCTTTGTGCGCCTGTGAGGGGATCTGGCCCCAGAATGCTTCCAACTCAGCTAGGTTGTCAAGCTCAACCTCTAGCTGCACAACATGCCATAATCAGTTGCTGCCTGCACTGCATTCCATTTCATGTGTGCATGCGGTCGTTCATGATGCTGAGCTTGCATTGGCTGTGTCTAGTCTGCTGCTGTGCGAATTTATTATGCACAAGGCAGTGTAACCTGCCTCAAGCCTGGACTCTGGTGCACCAACAGCTCCACTCAAAATGGTTGTGTTATTTGCTGTCAGACCTGCCTGACTGCCAATATTTTGCACCCATTCCTGCAAAAGGCCTACTGCTTCCATCTTTACACCATATCTGCAACTCAGACAGTGCACCTGGTGAGGGTAAGTGTACTGGGCTAAGGAGGGTGGGCAAGCTCACTTACTTTATATCAATGCACCATCTGGCCTTGATGCTGCATGTTGGGGTGCAATGGGAGCTTCTGGTGGCTCCAGTCGGAGTCGAAATGCGCTTACTTAAAGCCTTGCAGCGGGACCACGTATGCAGACGGTGATCGTAGCAATGCAGCTGCAGCTGCATGCGTGGCAAGCCTTGCACTTGGAGTTGCTATTGCTGAGTATCAAATTGCAAACGACAGAGATGGCGCAAGGCTAAGTTGCGCTGCCTTGCCGCATAGCCTGTGCGTACACCGTCAATGTCGTTCCATACCTGTCTGTCTGTATGTGCCTACAAGTGCTGGCATTGCGGTGAAATGGCTGAGCAACCTTGGATCATGGCGCTGCAGCATGTGCAAACAAGTCCTTGATCATCAGATATCCAATTCCAGTCCGCTCTGTACGCGTCTGACTCGATACAGGGCTAACCGGCAAATAGACCTGATCACATGCCGTGACTCTGCACTACTTAGCAAGCGCTTTGTGGTGAGACGTTTGCTGAGGACGTGTCGTGTGGCGACTGCTGAAGACACGCACCCGCTAGAACAAGTTACAAACATCTTTCAGCTTGCAAGACTTCAGTCCAGCGAATTGCCGACAAGCGTGTCAAGCATCTTCTCGTTTGCCTTAGGCACCGCAGACTGCCATGTGACTCCCCAGTTGATTCTGAAGCTTGGTGAGGACCAAAGACGCTGGCAACAAAGTCAAAAAGGATGTATGTAATAGCTCAGCTTGCTTGTCACTGCCTCAGGGCTACCAGAGGAGGCTTCACAACCACAGACAGTGGTCAGTGTAACCAACAACATCACGCATCAGCAAGCCTGGTTCAACAAGGCTCGCACACAAAAGCCACAGCTCTTCCAGCAGCCTGATATATTGTCAGACCCCACAGTTGCAAAACAGCAGTGCGATTTTTGTAACTGGCAAGAGTACACCGCTAGCGATTCTTTTGGCAGGTGATCTGCTGCATGTCAGCTGCAAAGTCCACCACCGTTCAGCTCAAACTCACACAGCTGCAGCCTGCTGCTTGCAGGATAGAAACCACCCACACAGTGACAGCTTCAAATTTGTTCAAGTACTGTGAGCCATGCCATGGCCTTATCCTGTTCAAGCACCACCATCCTCTACAGTTTGACCAGCAGCAGGTTGCAGAGCTGCTGTGCACTGCACACCAGTGGTTTGCAGCATCACAGCAAGCTCACCCTGAAGCCATCTATCCATTCCTTCTATGGAATTGCCTGCCAAGAGCCGGGGCTAGTCAATTTCATGGTCATGCACAAGTCATGCTCAGCAAAGTATGTGGATGCAATGACACACTCTGGCCTGCTCTTGTTTTCATTTATTGCAATACCTTGCGCAAAGGCCATGCTTGTACAGGCTCACTATGTCAATTCACTATCCTAAGCCCTGACTCACACGAAACAAAAGGCAGACACAGGTTCATGACATGCCATATCACAACACCACCCCATTGGCTCCCAAACAGATGCCATATACCTCCTTCCTTCTTGCTGATCACGCAGCTGACCAAAGACTTAACAATCCATGAGTGTGTGGGTCGGCAATGATGTCATGCTTGGCAGGTGGCGCTACCTTGCCATACGCATGCAGCCATGATTGAGAAAGAGACGAAGGCTGCTGGCTTGGGTGCACTCACCTATCAGGCTTCTGTCTTGGAGGCATACATGTCGCTGGGCCTTGTCACAGCTGTTGGACCCCCTCATGACAGGTCAGCTTACACTTTGTGTTTCCAGCGCTGTGATGAGCTCTCTGTTGTAGAATGGAATACTCAGGAGCAAGCAACACTATGGCGGTGTTTCACAGCATCAAGCCAGCAGCAATTCACATGCAAATGAGTTGTAGCTACTCTAGGGCACATCTTGTGCATCGGAGCAGCTACATATGATTTCATGCGAGCACTGCATAAAGGCATGTCCACCATTCTTGCATGCAGCCTTTTTGCAGCACATGTGTATGCTAAATCTGCTAGAGCAGCACATTCCATGTAGCTTGCTGGACATTGCATAGAACTAGAACAGTGAGTACAAGTTCCTATGCAGCTGTGCTTGATCTGCTGATACCAATTTGTGTTGCACAATACGCATGACGTTTCTTGTATGCAGGGCGTACTGTTACCCTTCCATCACCCCATTGAAGGACATGGAAACAGTCATTCATGGCACGTCGCTACTGAGCAGCGCCTTTCAAGCTGCTGTGCATGGTGTCCTCAGAACGCTCATTGACCAGTTGGGAGTGACAACCTTCAATGTCGGCATTTCTGGCATGGCAGCTGTTGATAACGACTTGGCGGCCGACCTCCATATGGGCGGCAAAACAACACACACCACGTCTGTCACAGCCAGGTGTGATCTGGGAGCCTGTGGCCTGCCTAGTGCTCCTGCTTTGCTTCACATGCACAGACTAAGCATGGCTTTTTATACTTCCTGGGCAGCGACCTGTATGCCATCATCAAAGTGCAGCTTGCTACCTTTGCAATGCGTTTTACCTTGCAATTAGCCTGGGACAACATCAGAGGTACCAACTTGGCTGAAGAAATCCTGGCTTGGGAGCAGTCAGCATCACTTACAACCCGATATGTGTGTTGACATTTGCAGTTGACTTCTGTATGCTCGTCACAACAGAGCATAGACCACATCTGAAGAGGCAAATGTGGCTGCAGGATTGTGTCACGTGGCAAGTTGAGCAGTCAGGCTTCTGATTTTGGCGGGCTTGAGGTGTTCGCTGGCGCATCCATTGGGCATACTGATCCATTTGTTGTTGCGACCGCTCTGCAACAGGCTATGCCCAAAGTTGACAATGCTGCTGCGAACACAGTGTAACTGCAACGCCAATTGCGCAATGTTGCGCACAGCCTTACTGTTGTCATATGAGTTGGCGGCAGGGTGCACAAGATATCTTCAGTGTGTATTGCTCATGTCTGCCAGACTGCAAACGGTTATGGATAGGCATGGCAGCTGCATCAGGTAGCAGTGTGTCTCAGCAATGTTGATGAACAATGCTGTTAGAGCCCAATACAGGCACACCCAGGAGTACCCACCAAACAATGTCTAGCCCAGGCTGGTGCATTGGCTAGAACCACTTTCCCAAGAGCATGGAGGAATCATGTTCTCCACAACCTGGCAGGTCAGTCTCATGTGGCAGTCGCAATCTTTAAACTGCACAAATTTGCATGACTGTTCCTATACTTACTTCCAGCATCATCTCAATGCTGTACTCCATCTAGTGGTGCCTTACCGTAAGTTACCATAAAAGGCAATACTTGTGCTGCTGTTTCTAAACAGCAACACAATGGTCCTCGTCAACACACATGGTTTAATGGAACAGCTGCACAGTACAGCAGCACACACTGAAAACACACATTGCAGTGGTTGAGCAATAAGCCAGCACAGACAAGACCTCGTGAGTCATGAGTTAGCATACAAGCCTCTTTTCAGTCCGACTTTGCTCTGCGCAGTTTGCTGTCAGTGACAGCTACATCTACGACTGCACTGCGAGCTTCTTCAGATGGTCTGTGAAGACTTGCAGACTAACATCATCAGTCATGATGACTTCAGCAGACATGCCGCTCTGGTTGTTGTGAGTGGAAGAAGGGTTCAGCTTTGCCAGCAGGAACCGGGCTTGACTACCATTCTGGTCACAGTTGACAAAGTGAGGGATGGGGAATCTCTTCTTGATGATCGAGTCTGCTTCTCGCAAAGGCTCCTGCAATAGTACAAAATGCATTCATTCTTTGCACATGTTTTGCAGCATCATTTGCAACCGCCTGTCATATCACGAACATGGATGTGACCCAATTCCAGGCTTGAACATCTCCATTGCCTCAAGACCATGCAGAAGTCATGGTGGTGATAGTATGATCTGTATGGCAATACATTCTGGCTGTTGCAAAGATGCAGGAAAACCCTAGCAGTTTTGCATCAACCCATACCTCCATGAGGGGCTTGAGGTGGGCATACTCCTCCTGGAGGTGGTAGTCAGCCTTCCTCCACTGGGCCACAGTTGAACCATGCCAGACCACCACTGTGAAGTAGCTGTCCAGCAGCAGCACTCTGTCAGGAGTGACAGAGGCCACATCCAGCATGACTGGCTCTGCCTGGGCACCGCCCATGCTGTATGCTTGCAGCGCCGGCTGGATCATGGTGATAGCATCACTGGTGGTTTCTCTATTCAGCAGCACCCGACAGTAGGCTGTCTCATCTGGACTGTTGCCAAAGACCTGAACAGCAGCAACAGCGTGAGTCAAATGGGTTGCATGCCCTGCTGCACTGCTGCTGGGCAGTTACTTGCGAGTGCTCAGGGTCCACCAGTTGCAATGCAACACTCAGGCCTCAAGAGATGCAGGCCTGGATGTAATGCCACTGACTACACACTGCTCAGCCATGTATGCATCCCAACCATGACCTGATGTGCTGTTTGGAGATGACCCTGCTCTGCAAAGGCAGGCAGTGGCGACAGAAGCGCCTGCATGCACCCAGTCACCAACAGTGTACCCTCACCTGGACAAACTGCGATCGCCTCAGATTGAACATGAACTGAGGCAGGTACTCTAGCTGTGGTTGAAGGTTGAAGGATGTGGGATCATCCTTCCGGTAGTCCCCAAACCTTGACGCCACTCTGTAGCACAGGAGCTCTTGTCACTGACACAGCTGCCATCTTTAGCAGACCCTTGCTCTGACAAGCTTGGGCTCTGGCTGAGGGAAGCATTGGTGGACAGAGTCTAGTAGTTGGGCAGTGTTGGACACGTGTTGATGTGCACCCTGATGTGCATGTCGAGGCCGTGTGTGCACGAGAAAGCATGCACAACAGCATCAACGACTGCAGGCTGCACGGCTATGCACGACTCTGCAGAAGCATGTGCTTGACAGCTGGGCAGGAGGGATGGTGCAAATGAGTCACCACTCCTTGCACTATCAGGGTTTGCAAAAAGCTCTAGTTGATGTGGGTCACACACACACACACACACACACACACACACACACACACACACGCGCGCGCACACATACACATGGGCATAGTGTAAGGTCCAGGGTGCTGACAATGCAAACGATGTAGTGCTTGTTTTGTGACCAGGTCTGCGGCTCCTGCTGACGGGAAACAACAGCAGTTCAAAACGCAAACAGGCAGCAGGAGCTGGACTGCAAAACAAATGAAATCTTGGTGCACATGCTGACAATACCAATAACCAAAACACAGGCTTAGCCAGCAGATGTGAGGTGCGTGCAACCCAATTCAGCTCTCTCCAAACAAATTTGTTTTGTTGCACGTGCTGTGTGGCCAAACAATTGTGACACTGGTCCAGCTTTGTGTGTTCCCAGGCAAGAGTCAGCACATCCTACTTCAGCATTCGATGACACTTCGGCTCTACAGTTGACCGTATAATTTACCGTATGAGTTGTCTGTCCAGCCACCGGGTGGCGTCAAAGTCTTCTTCTGCCTCCATCTTGTGGGTGGCCAGCCGGGCAACAATCACTGCAGCAGCCTCCTGGTCAAAGCCTGCTATCAGCGTCGCCAGATTCCCTCCCTCTACCCATCTGTGACATCACACCAAGTGTTCCATTTCAGGCTATGCTTCATTCCTGCTGTTGCTGTCATGCGCACTGACGGTGATCGTGATCAACCTAGCTTGGGCGGCTGAGTCCGCGACAGATCAGCGCCTGTGCCTGTGCTGTCATGAACCAAAAGCACCCATTGCAAGTACATCACAGTATGAGATAAGGGGGGGGGGGGGGAGGAGAACCAACACTGCGAATGTCAGCACGCTATGGCAAGGCCACTCCTCAACAATGCAGCTTGTCAATCAAGCAACATGTGGGTGAGAGCAGGGCTCACTGTCTGGTGATGGTGCTGACTCTGCAGTGGGTGCGCCCAGTCTGGCCATTCAGGTACTTGGTGATGAACTGGATGTAGAAAGTCTGCCCAGCTGCACCATCAGCCAGCCCCGCCGACTCCTGCTTCTTGCTGGTCATGATCTCAAAGAACAC
>JAABUK010001151.1_pt1 | contig 51525 bp, 42 predicted proteins | sample 5559141 | NCBI WGS metagenome assembly JAABUK01 (sample SAMN10711869, study PRJNA513367) | rock metagenome | isolation source: Antarctica rocks | place: Antarctica: Victoria Land, Pudding Butte nord | collected 2016-01-03 | reverse complement strand
TTAATATATTATTCTTAAATACTAAGAAATTACTATAAGCTTAATAAAAAGTAAAGAGATTATAAAAATAAGTTATAATTAGATATAATATAAGGGTATTATCTATATTACTAAGCGATTTTTTTAATAATATATATAAATATAGTACTAATTTAAAGATATTACTACTTATAGTAAGATATTCGAATAAAATTCGAATATTTTTAAATATTTATTTGAATATGAATACGCTAGTATGATATTCATATTCGATTATGAATATCGTACTAAAATATTCGAATTAGTATGAATTTGTTACACTGTCCATGGTGGCCGAGGGTCGGTGTCAAAAGTCTCTGCCGACTTTCTCCCACCATTAGGCCGAGAAAGTCGGCAGAGACTTTTGATACCGACCCTCGGGCATAGTTATCTGCAAACACAAAACCTTACAAATCTCATCGAGTCAAGAAAACATACACTTGCCTTACCTTAGAACCTGGCCCAATCACAGTTCTCACATGTCCAGTAACAGATCACTAGACTATGGCTCCCATCCTTACAATATTGCTCGCCATTACCCTGGCATCGCTATCCCTCTACGCCGGCCAAAAATCCTACCTCGCGATCATCAATCTTTACAGCAATGAAGATCGCGCTGAAAAGGCCGCGAAGCACTCTGACAAAGCTTGGCGCGAGCTATGGCGCACGAGGCTTACTCAGGCTAGTGGGGCTACTACGGTATGTATAATCGGTTCAAAGCCCCATTCCCTTGACAAGCAGCCATTATGTGTTTCTCATCCCCAACAAGAGATATTGGAGGAGGTCTGTAATGTATAATCTCAATTTAATTCGGCAGCATTTGCTGTATGTTTGCAATCCGGATTAACGACATATTAAAAGTCACTTTCCGTAAAGATTACGAATCCATCTAACAATTTTGATCTCTTTCGTAGGTACTCTTATCCCTCATAAGCTCCGTCATGCTTCTCTTCCGCCTCAACGCGACCCCAACATCTCTGGCTTTCGTCAATGTGGTAGTAGAGACAGCTTCATACCTGTATATCACTGGATCCTGGAAGGCGAAGGCGGAGATACCGTTCATTGCGAAGGAGTACAACGAAGGCATCCGGAAGAGTAATGATCTGAGACGGCTGTTGGTCGCGTTGGGTGTCGGGTGGGGTTTCACCGGGGCCGTGGGATATCTGGCCACCTAAGACCAGTGAGGCCTTCTGTAATGGAACTGCAAGACTAGAGATCTTAGCGTTGATTACGAATTGGGTACAAACTCGCCGCAAATTGCAATACAGTACTTAACCGAATTGTGACTCGACAGCAGGTCTAGCCTTAAGCCTCTTCGGGCTAGCAGGGCTTTGCGGTAATGACCTGACTCATCTTAGATCACTAGCGAGATTAGATAACCAGGCTTGGCACTCAACCACACAGGGAAATCCAACAGTCCACTCGACGGATCAATCAACATCGCAGCTCAGACGCTTGTTCCCCGTCTCGATTTTCCAATTCCAACAATCATTAAGCACTATGTCTCGATTCTTCACGCAAGGTGATAGCTCCAGTGAGAGCTCATCCGACGAAGAAGAGCTTTACAGCGATCAGGAAGGCGGCGAAAAGTCCGAAGAAGAATCCAGCGAGGATGGAGAGGCGTCTGACGAGGAAGATTCATCCTCGTCCGATGAAGGGGGGAAGTCTGGCGCAAGAAAATTCTTGAAAGAAGCTGCTTCGAGTGATGAGAGCGAAGACGAAGATAAAGTCACGGTGGTAAAGAGTGCCAAAGATAAAAGGCTGCAGGAGCTCGAAGCGGTTGTTAGAGTAATCGAGAATGCTATCAAGATCAATGATTGGAGTTCAATATCTACGGGTATGATTTTCGGCTTTGGTAGAAACCACAGAGGGGGCTAACGTGGGTACCTAGAATTCGACAAGCTCAATAGACAGGTCGAAAAGATCAAGGAGAAGGCGCCCAAACAGTACATCAAGACTATCTCTGATCTTGAAGAGTTTATGAACGAAGCAATTGCTAAACAAAAGGTCTCTACGAAGAAGATGAACGCTACAAACGCCAGGGGTTTGAACGCAATGAAACAAAAGATTAAGAGGAACAACAGAGATTACCAAACAGAGATCGACAAGTACCGGGAAGACAAGTTCGAGTACCTTATGTCAGAAGAGGAGGAAGAAGCCGAGCCCGTTCCAAAAGCCAAGAAGCCTAAGGCCGTCTATTTCGAGGGTCTTGACGCTGGCGACGATGAAGGGTTCTCAACTGTCGGTCGCGGAGGCAAGACCTTACAATACACTCCTGAGAGTATCCTCAAGCATCTACGGTCGATCGTTGAATCTCGAGGGAAGAAGAACACAGATCGTGCAGAGCAGATCAGGATTATGGAAAAGCTGCTGGAAGTCGCCGACACTCCATACCGAGAGATTCGCGTTCTGCTTACACTCATATCTACCCGCTTTGATCTGACGACTGGGTCTACTGCAACATTTATGGCCCAAGAAAATTGGAAATCCGCGGAGCATGAATTCGGCAAGCTCCTTGAGACGCTGGAAGCTAATCGCAACATGGTTGTTCTTGAGAACGCTGAGGAGTGGGAAGACGATGAAAAGCCACCCCAGCCTGCTGCTGGCGAAACTCTTAAAATGCCCGGCAGCGTTGTGTCTGTGGTCGAGCGACTTGATGACGAGCTGACTCGCTCATTGCAGCACATCGATCCTCATACAGCTGAGTACATCGAACGGCTGAAAGACGAGCAGGCTCTCTACAATAATATCTTGCGAGCTCTTCTCTACGTTGAGAATCTGAAGAAAGATACCAAGCTTGTTCAATCCGAAGATGGTGCGAATCGCGTGGTGATGAGAAGGCTCGAGCATGTCTACTTCAAGGTTTGCTGTCTTTGCTGAATCTGGATGACAATACTGACTACCATACTAGCCCGTGCAAGTAGTACATGTTCTCGAAGAGACCGCTTGGAAATCGATCCCGTCCCAACTAAACTCAGAAATAACGCCACGTGCCGACAATTTGGATATAGATACTCTTGTCCAGACGCTCAGCACCCATCTCTTCAAGCACAGCGCCGACATTATCCGAGCGAGAGCTTATCTCTGCCAAGTCTACTATTTCGCCCTCCATGACCAATACTACAAGGCTCGCGACATGCTATTGATGTCTCACTTGCAGGAGACGATCGGAAACTTCCCAGTGAATACCCAGATTCTTTTCAATCGCACTCTTGTTCAAGTCGGCCTCTGCGCCTTCAGAGCAAATCTCGTGTACGAATCACAAAATACGCTGCAAGAAATCTGTGGTAGCGGTAGGCAGAAGGAGCTTCTGGCCCAAGGTGTCATGATTCAGAGGTACTCGCAAGTCTCCCCAGAACAGGAACGACTAGAGAGACAACGGCAATTACCTTTCCATATGCATATCAACCTCGAGCTCCTTGAATGCGTCTATCTCACATGCTCTATGCTTTTGGAGATCCCGCTTCTGGCACAGACAGGCTCGTCGCCTGACATCAAAAAGCGCATAATCAGCAAGACCTACCGACGACTTTTAGAATTTCACGAGCGCCAGATCTTCACAGGGCCACCAGAAAACACACGAGACCACGTAATGCAAGCTTCGAGGGCCTTGGCTGCCGGCGAGTGGAAGAAGTCAGCGGACTTAATCAATTCAATTAAGATCTGGGAATTGATGGCAGATTCCGACAAGATCAAAGCCATGCTTTCCGCGCAGATTCAAGAGGAAGGCTTGAGGACCTATCTCTTCACATACGCTCCATTTTACGACACACTTGCTGTCAGTACTCTTGCCTCGATGTTCGAGCTATCCGAGAGGAAGGTGGCAGCAGTCATCAGCAAGATGATCTCGCACGAAGAACTGGCAGCTGCATTAGATCAGGTCAACAGTGCCATAATTTTTAGGAAGGGCGTCGAGTTGTCCAGGCTTCAGAGCCTGGCGCTCACACTTAGCGACAAGGCTAGCGGTCTCATTGAGGCTAATGAGCGAACGCTAGAGCAGAGAACTCAGGGCACTGCTAACGCATTCGAGCGACAAGGCGGTCGAGGTGGTAGAGGCGGGGGTGGTGGACGAGGCAGGGGAGGAGGTCAGAGGGGCGATCGCGGCGGATCAAGGCAACGTGGTGGGCAACAGTTCGGAGGAGGTGCTCTCGGGAGTGCAATTAAGGCATGAACGCAGACAGGCTTGTCCGGTTTTGCTCCTCAAATGGATCAATATGAACCTCTATATCTCATTTTACTGGCGCCATTCTATGCATAAAACCAGGGGTATCACTAGGTACCCATAGAAAGGTCAATACCAAACTCCGATCCGTTTCGAGCTATGCGCTCAGTCCTCGAAATCATTCATGAAAGCTGGCGACCAATACTCCTTCTCGGGAGCCTGCATATCGACCCATACCAGCGAGTCTCCCAATAGATCCTCGATGACTGTTTCTGCTCTCGCATGCTCCCAGCCTAGGTTGTCTTCCAACATTGAGCACGTAACATAGCCAAGGACTTGAACCGCTTCCAGCACCGTAGACTGATCGGTGTTCAGCTCCTTGGGCACCGAACGTATCATCTGCTTTCTTCCGACTGTGATAATCGAGAACCCCGACCCTAGAGGCTTCAATGATTTCACAGCTCGTAGGATATCGTCGTCAGTAACGCCCATGCCGCCCCCAATTCCCTTCCCCTTCTTGATCCTCTCCTTACATTCCTCGACCCCCAACAGTCCACCATTCTCCCCTCTACTTTCCCTGCACACATCAACCACTCTGACTGCAAGTTCGAAGTAGAAGTCATTGACATCGCCGCCTATCACCTTTGCCAGTAACCTCTCAATAGTCCCTCCCTTGCCTTTGGCACCTTTTGCATTGCTTCCAGCCAACGGGTCTACACCGATCGCATTACACATGCGAGCGAACTCAGCGCGGAATGTTGGATTGGACTTTATGGTGTCGGCATGTTGCAAGGCAAAATTGTGGAGCAGCTCCTGAAAGACGGACAGTTGGGCTTTGAGGGAGGAGTCTTGGGTGCTGCGAAGAGAGGCGCCATGGGTGGCGTAGGATGAAGAGAGGGATGAACGATTCTGAAATGCAGAAAGACCAACCCCACGGCGAGCAGACATCACCGTTTGGTTCTATACTCATACGACACTGTACCTAGAGGCCGAAGAGGCCTGAGACGCGACTAGCTTGAAAAGCACTAGCGTAGCCGAAGCCCACATTTGCTGAATCGCGAACTTCAACCGCTCGACTGCCGACACTTCGACAACAACAACGCATCTTGACCCCCAACGAACTGGATAGATGGCGCCCAAGAAGCATCAAGCGCAGGTCAAGACGTACGCATATTCTTCGATCCTCTCCCTCCTCAATCGCCCATCCATGGTCCTGCAATAGCTGTTCGTTCCTTGGCTGGCTTTGCTTTCACGACACTTCGTGTCAGCACCAGCTCGATCAGTCCCGCCGTTTGCACTTGCCGAGAGTGATCTCATGATCACCTTGCCGAGGGGTGACAATGGGGTATTGGGGTTGAAGAACATCTTCTCCTTGAAATCTAGTGCCGCACTCGGTCTTCGGCTCTCAGTTTGCCTGTCTGTCAATGAAGGCTCGAGTTTCGTGCGTGCAAAATTCTCGAGCTCTGCTTGAGGTCTTGCCGTCTGAGAAAGCTTCCCCAGCCTGCGAACCGCTTACCTCCTTCACTGGAGGTAGCTTAGTAGCGGAAGGGTCCCTCTCACCGGTTAAATCCATTCCGTCGAGTCTTGCCTCACTTCGAGAATGCTGCTTCAGCTGCACTTCTTCACTCGGCGTGTTCATCCATCTACATTCGCGGACATACTATACTGACCTTGGTGTGCTATGGGTGAATACAGGTCCGTGCCAACCGAGGATGAGATCCTTGTTCCCGAAACACTATTGAAGAAGCGCAAGAGCCAAGAGAAGGCGCGCGAGGAGCGTCAGGCTGAGTTCGACAAGAAGAAGAAGGTGAGCTCTAAATTTCTGGGAATCACGCTCTTTGGCTGGGACAAGCTGCGGACGTTCATTTGAGCATACTGACATGTCTCTGCAAAATAGGAGCGAAAAGAAAAACGTGGAGTCATCTTCAAGCGTGCCGAGAGTTACGTGAAGGAATACAGAGACAACGAACGTGAGAAGATTCGCCTCTCGCGTCTCAGCAAGCAGGAAGGCACTTTCTACGTGGAGGACGAGTCCAAGCTTGCCTTTGTCATTCGCATTAAAGGGTAAACGATTTTCCCCTGCTCCCCTTGCCTCGCATCTCTTGCTAGCATCACCTAACACCTGATAGCATCAACAAAATTGCCCCTAAGCCAAGGAAAATCCTTCAGCTCTTACGCCTTCTTCAAATCAACAATGGGGTGTTCGTGAAGATAACCAAGGCCACCACCGAGATGCTTAAAATCGTCGAACCATACATAGCTTATGTAAGTATCAGGTCGAGTTATGTCTCCACTACTGTTTAGTCTGACAATTCCCAGGGCTACCCCTCCATCAAAAGTGTCCGTGACCTCATCTACAAGCGCGGATAGTAGGTCAACCCCTTGCGTGAAGCAGTCTCCCGCGCAATTTTCTAACCTATGACTTCAGTGGCAAGATTGATAAGCAGCGTATCGCCTTGACCGATAACCAGATCATCGAGGAGCAGCTGGGCAAGTTTGGTATCATCTGTATGGAGGATTTGATTCACGAGATCGTAACCGTCGGACCAAACTTCAAGCAGGCAAGGTGAGTGCTACATCTCTTAATCTATTCTTGATCTGGGGCAAGCTGTGGACAGTGATGATGATACCTACCAAATGTATGACTAGACCTTCGGGTTGATGCTGTCTTTACGTTAACCATCTTTCGGGACTGAGCTGTCAACGAGAAGCGAAGCCTCTCGAGTGAATTAATTTTCTTGAGCCATGCTGACATGTCTTTGTTTCACAGCAACTTCCTCTGGTAGGTCTCCTAGTATTACACCCTCTTGCTAAAAAGCAGTATTGACGTCGAGGACAGGCCATTCAAGCTCTCCAACCCCACGGGTGGATTCAGGACGAGGAAGTTCAAGCACTTCGTTGAAGGTGGTGACCTGGGGAATCGTGAGGAGAAAATTAATGCTCTCATCAAGCAGATGAACTAGGTTCATTGTTGAGACATCTGGTGTTGGTCAGGAAACGTCGGTGATTGAAATGCATCGAAGCCAGTATGCATGGCTCGAGCTCGCATTCTTACAGATTGGCCTTGTTGATAGAAGCTGAAACCTTTCTTCGATTGCGTTCATGTATGCCTTGGCTTCCTAATTCGTCGAACTTCCTGGTCCAAGTCGTTCCAGCAATGCACTTCAGATTCAGCAATGAAAGCCACACAACGCCAGGACAGACGCGTCTCTGACTGGGATCCCCGCCAAATCAGGACTATGCACGCAGCTCGTCGATTCTTGTCCTCGACACTCATATCGTTTTACACATACCCCGATGACAAATCAACTTCACAATTATCGAAGCTCAATAGAGGGCCCATCAGAAGGGGGGTGTCCCATTCAACATAATGTAAATACCTATCCAATAACGCTAATAATCACACAACCAGCTTCTGTGTCACCCTTGTTTCCAAAGGCCTTTCCAACCCTTCTCACCCCACTGTTCTCCTACTTGCTCAACGCAAACCCAAACAACCCATCCATCTGCACCCACACCCTCCCACACCTCTTCAAATACCCCTCCACAACCCCCCTACAAGTCCCAAACCTCTCCCGATTCCACTCCGCAACCGCCTTCAGCTTATCCTTCTCATCGCCACCCGCCTTCAAAATCTCCTTTCCCTCCACATCCCACAGGCCACGGTAGTAGAGAAGCTGGTTATACATCTCCTTCTCTCCCATCTCATACCTCATCCGTCCCAGACATCCCTCCGCGCGCCCTCTCGGTCCCAAGCAGCGATGACCGTACACGCTCATCTGCCGCGTGCGATTGCCGCAGGAGCTGTCGTCGCAGATGAGGTAGCCATCGTAGTATCTGCTCGTCTGCAGTCGGATGGCGTGTTCCAGTTGCGCTACCAGCGTTAGAGTGGGGAAAGCGCGTTTGCAGTCAGCGTTGTTACATTTGATGCCTTCCGGCGTGACGTTCGCAATCGATGCCGCTAATCCTTGGAAAGGGAAGGTGTGTTTGCAATAGCGACACGTAAGCGTTAGGCGAGCGCAGTCTTTGAAGCGGATACTATCTGGGATCTGGCTTTCCAGGGGCGATATTTCCGTCGTCTGGTCTCTTGACGAGGAAGAGGCAATGGAATACTTTTTCGTGTCCAGGCCCAAACATTCAGCGAGGTGGACTGCGTCTGTGCCTGGCATGGGCGCGCAGAGCCGTTCGATGGGCGGGAATATCTGCTTGTAGAGGTACCATTCAACGTCTGGCTTCAGTGTGCTTGAGGCGGATGTGACGTCTGCAGGGGCGTAGGCGCGTTTGGCGGTGGATTCGTGAGGTGCTGCAGCGGTGCCTAGGGCAGCGGCGGTCATGATATAGGAGATTACGTCGTTGACGCGGACGGTCTTGCCTTGGGCGAGAGCGCGGAGGGCGACTTGGACTTGGGGCATGCTGTCCGGGTTGGGATAGTCTTTGGGGTTTTTGCCGAGTTTCTGTGGAGGTCAGCATCTGAATTTCGGGCTTAAGAGAAGCTGAGAGGATGGCAAGCTTACGGTGAAGATGATGTACTTCTGTGCTGGGACCTTCTCCTCTCTCATTCTCTCGGAAAGCTCGCGAAGATACTCGTGAACCTTGCCAACCACCACTTCAGGCTCTTCACCAGACAAAATGAGGTTAAGCAGACGGGACGAGGCCTCCTTTGACAGAGCACAGTACTCTCTTCGTTTCATGTCGAGCCCCTTGACCTCAAGCTTGTCAACGTACTTGCCCTCGACCTCCACCATGTTGATGGCGGCATATTTCTTCTTAGCATGGAGCAAAAGCCTCCGGAAGATATTGTCGATATCAATCTCCAAAAGCTTGTACTTTTCGTTGACACATCGCTTGAACTCATGGCCAACTTTGAGCGCTTCTTCCACGTTATCAGCGTTAGTGTTTATCATGACGGAGTCAGTATCTCCGTAGATGACACGCAACTGTGTGCTTTCCGCAAGGTCTTTAGTACTTCTGAGGATTTCTCGACCTTTAAAAGTCGTGAGCATAGCCAAGGGCCGGGCATAGAACCGCGACTGCGTATATCCCAGACAGCCGTACATGGAATTTGCAGTTAGCTTCAGTGCAAATTGCTTGATGTCCCAGGTGGCGATCTGTTCCGCAGTAGCTTTCTTGTCCTTCATGAGACTTTTGACCTGTTTTCGTCGGCTGACGAGGGTTGCAATAAGCCTGGGCAGGATGCCCTGATTCTGATCCGCTGGAACATCGGGGACTTTATCCTCGTCTTCGGACTATAAATTGTTAGCCCCGGTCGGCGTTGGAGAGATGACCGTGTGCTCACCTTCTCCGATCTGTCTACGGTGGTGAAACAGATGTTGTACTCCTGTATGATACTTGGATACAAACTGTTGAAGTCCATGACCAGGATGAACTTGTCATACAGCCCCTTTTCGGGCTCGAATACCAAACCGCCCTTGAACTTGTCTTTCTTCTTTACATCAGTACCTTCGTCACCCTCAGGCGTCTCCTCTTCGACACGAGGTTTACCCTTCCCATATATCTTGTCGGGACATATGTACTTGTTCTTGTTGAATTCATGAAGCAAAATATACTCGTTGCGCTCGGCTCTGGTACCAGCTAGAGTTCTTCCCCAGGAGTTGCCTGCAAGATTCGTGAGTGTCTTGCTCAACGGTAGAATCTGGACTTTCAGAGCGATAGCGGCGGCGAAGTACGTATCTGCTTCGCAATGGTTAACGTAGTTTAAGAGGCCATCTCTCGAAGTGGCCCAAGTCTTGAGTGCAACATCATTGTCGATTTCGCGGCGTAAGTTTCCCTCGCCCAAGTAAATTTCGCACATTTCTGTTAGCGTCCAAGATTGGCACTTGGTCATCAACGACTAACGGAATATTAGCAGGATCTATCGGGCGAGTAGCACAGGAACCTACCCTGCCCATATCATTTGCAACATCGCAGAGCAAGCGTCCGGATACCAACTGTCGCTCAGCAAAGAAACTGGCCCCACCCTTCCCCATATTTCTAGGCCATTCAGACCGCCTAAGTCTACCAATTCGGTGCCAGCCTGGTGTCTTCTTCTCTCTAAACCGGCTAAGTAGTACAGGATAGTCGACGTCTTGCAATTGGTGACCCAGCAGTACATCCGGATCAGCCCTCTCAAGCAACGCCAAGAACTTCGATAATAACATGCTCTCGGTCTTTTCGAGCATGATAGTCCCACGCTGCTTCTTGCAGAGTGCGTCGAAGCCTGTTGGGAAAGAGGCCTCTACAGGACGCATGATTGTATACGTTGTGCAGGGTAGGTCTTCCGCATTTCTCGTATCAGTCATAGATAGGTTTTCGTAGACACGCGCACTTGCAACAAGGATTTCTTGCTTGTTCTCCTTTACGTTCCATGTTGTTCGCAGAGCAATGCTCATGAAGGTCAGGGGTGGTGCGTCTTGAGCATCGGACTCTTTGAGGACAGTGATTGCCTTCGGAGAAGCTACTTGGAGCTCGCACTTGCACCAAGATGCATTGTTCATCTGCGATATCTCTGCGCCATCAATACTGAGCCAGCAAGGACCCATGATACTTTTCCAGAGAACGAATTGTTCGAAGAGTGCAGTCGTAGTGCCGAAGACATGGGAAAAGGTATCCCCTTTCATCTCCACTGGCAGTGGAGGCTCTACAAAACCCGTCAGCACCAGGCATCCTCTGGATCATATATCACTCACTGTCATATGGATACATCAGCTTCAGGTAGTCTGCCTGTTTCGGGATATCATGAAGCTCAAAAGCGTACTTCCTCGAGCAAGGCTTGATCTTGTGCATGCTAACTCGAAGCTTTGTCATGATCTCGTCTACCTCCTGGTAGACGTCTCCCATCTCTACTTCCGTGGAGGTGTCTCGACCGTGCTTTTGACGGTAAGTTCTAGGTAAGAAGTACAATTTTCTGAGGATGTTGTCGACCTTAACGAATGCACTAACATACGCGCCAGAATTCTTGTCTTTGACTTTGCCAAAGAGGCACAGGCTGCCATTGACCTCAGTGTAATCAGTCCAGAAGAAGCGTAAGCTCCCGTCATCCTCTGTGGCGTCTTCGATATTTTGCTTGCCGAAGCTCGTGGTCTGTGCCACTTGGCTACTCAGGACATTGAGTTTCGACGTAACATCGTTCCATGCTGAAGCATCGACAATCTCAGCTGGCGGCCGACTCGGAGAAGAACTTACTGGAGATGGATATGCAGGAGTTTTGGGCATCTTAGGAGTAGGACGAGAACCCGACATATTGACGTTTGCAGACTTGACTTTGTGGTCCCCAATAACCTGGGCTACCTCCATCATGTCTTCATCTTCTTCAACCTTGAGGTGTTGCTGGCCCTTACGGCCCATCGCATTAGTGGTCGGAGATGACGGTACTGGGTCACTTGGAGGAAAGTCGTCTTCATCCAAACCTCCCATATAGTCATCGTTATCGCCATAGACTGGCTCCGAGGGTGGAGTGTTGAGTAAATGGGCAGCATTATTCACACCAGCTGGCTGCGGAAGGGAGACCTTCATATCATGGGATGTTGGAGGAGAGAGCACACGAGTCTTGCGGCGGTTTGCTGTCTTGACGGTCTTCGGAGGAAGACGAGATGGTATGTTGACATCTACTTCGCCAAGTAGATCTGCCATGAAGGCCGCATCTTCAACAGTGGCAACAGGCTATGTATGATATCAGAAAGCTATAAGTACCAACGTAGCCAATTCCATACCTTGGGCTTTGGGGCAGCAGCGACGGGTCCATTGCTGAAATACTTGTTGATGTTGTTATTCGCTCTCTCGACTTTCTCTTTGTCTTCCTCGCGCTTTCTCTTGGCTACGCCATGTCAGCAAAGCTAGCAGGACACACCACACCAAGCGATCTACCAGCCTTGCCCTTCAAAGGCAGCTCCTCCTCACTTCCACTAAAACTCTCGTATGTTCTCTCGCCCATCCACTCTTCGCGCCCATCGTCCGCGTAACCCTCTCCATTGTCGTCGACGATGAAGTCATCTTGATCAAGCCGATTTCTGACGACTTTCTTGTACCCTTCCTCGTCTACCTCGTCATAAAGATTCTCTTCCTCCTCGACTTGGTAAGTGGAGAGGCGTGTTTTGCCGGATGCTCGAAGAGCTCTGAGCTCTGCAAGGCGAGCCCGAGCTTTGGACATTGTTCTTTGGAAGTATCGGTACTCTTGTTATGGAGCAGATTTCATCACAAAATCAGTTGAAGAGGTGACACGAGTATAGCATTGTCATTTCCAAATATCTGACCAGTCGCGAGAACGCGTTGTGAGCGCGCGCATCATAGATCACGCTAATCCTCGCTGAACTCTAGATTAGGGTTGCGCTAGTCAAGATCGGTACTATCACAACATCAGCTCGACCAACAGGACATAACGATGTGCAAGTCCTGACACCAAAAGTCTTGTAGGGATCAGGGTGCCAAAGATCTTTAGCTTGCTCTCGGGATCGAGGTACTACCAGGGTGCGGTTTCCGGGGTGACTGTCCTTGGAATATTGGTGCTCCTCCCGTTAGCGCATGCTCAAGACTTTTGGTGTCAACCTCCGTATGGGTCGGCAGATTCCATGGTTGCTGAGCTTCTATTCACAAACACTAATGTCTCCCGGCTGCTCAATCAGCGCACTTTGTTTCAACAGCTTGAACCCTTTCTCCATTCTCCTCATCCCTTTAGCCGAACGCTCTCCTCAACGTCTGCCCGCAGTGCCGCACAACGTCACACTTCTTGATCTTGACCTTCTCCATGTAGATAGAATGTCATCTTCATTAGCGAGGGATACAGATCTGTAGACACAGCCTCCCAGGCCAGATCCCTCTTAAACCCCCTCTCTCACATCATCGCTGCCGTAGATCAGAGTTCTTTCCTAGTTCATATCGGACCCCCGCATCGTTTGCATGCTACAATAGGCATCCCTTAGCTAATTCCATCCAGCCAAGGTGAGACTCCTACCTATTCTTCTCCATGATCTTCCGCTTCCAATATTCCAATATCTCTGTGGCACTTCTCAACGGTGAGATCTTGGCGTTCTCTTCTGACAACATCTTGATCCGGGAAGACGGCAATTGGGGAGGGAAAAGCGAAGTCAGAAGCTCAGTGATCAAGTGAGCTGAGGGACAGGGATGATTGATGAGGATGAGAGTGGGGCTAATCACGCTGATGGGCGTGATCTTCATCTCCAGAAATAGATAGAATATGTATCGGAGTGGACATGTCGCTTTTGCCAACTACAACAACATTCGGAGTGGTGGGCGTCATTGATCATGCTTCACTCTTGAGGGTAGTGATGCTACAGTAAGTCATTCCGTAATACTGTTATGGATTACCTGCCTTTCGTCCGAGCACTGAAGCTCTGTCACTGACAGTGATTGGCTTTTGAGTACTTTCGCGGTCGATCAATTGGCCTCCCTACTGTAGATTGTATGTTGATGCTCGTGATAAGCATCAGGTGTCCTGCAATCATCGAATTCCGAGCCCAGAATGCCATGTGAATAACTCGAGTTGCATATACATCATATTTGTCAGCGTGTCAAGCTGCAGCCACAAGCATGCCTTGGGCAGCTGCTGATGCCCTTCGCTGGACCTTAAGTGATGAACGAGTGGGGAAATGGGTGAGCACATGTAGTATATTGGCTCCTCGACCCAGTTTTGCTCAAGAAGATAGGATTGGTCGTAAAAAAGGGTTTCAATTTGCTAAGTGTTGAAGCTGGGCCCAAAGAGCTCTCAATGGCAGAGAAGTAGAAGTTCTATTCCCGACCGCTCGTTTAAAAGCTGCTTCAAGCCGCAGTATCGTTCCACAATACGGATCACCTATCGTTCTAAGAGCACTTTTGCGCGCTAGAATTGGATTACTATGATGTCCCTCACCAATGCCAGGCAACCTAAGCTCACATCGTTGACTCACATGTAGCTTGACAGCTCCATGGAACGCTTGCCTCAAGCTCGTGCGTTCTTTGAGTGCTCGGCACTGCTCGTGCCACCTGCGATAGTGCATTTATAGGTTCCGTAGTCGAGCCCTGTCGGAACATCCTTTGAGCCGGCTCGAGGACTCACTGGAGGACTCAGCCCAGAATTACCAAGGTCACTCCTCCTTTTCCCATCCTCAGAATGCACCATTGTGCTGGCTCTTGAGCTCATCTGTGGGCTCTTGGTACTCCATTGAGGGCTCACCCTGGAACTTGTCGCCCTTTCACCTTCTAGATGATCAGTGGATTTGTTCGTCCATGATTTTGCCTGTGGCCGGAGCTTGTGGTTGCGGGGTATATTTTCCGCTGAATGAAGGATGTCCTTATTGTCTGGTCTGAGCACCATAAAGAGCTGCCGGAGAGCTGGCAAAGAGGCGACAATGATACCAATGTTTTGTTCAAGGCTAGCATAAATAGATCAGCAGCTGAATTAAAAAGAATGGGACCGTTATGAAGGGCGAGGTCGAGTGGAAGGCATTACCTTGCCCAGAGAGCCACAAGTGCGGTGTCCCCTAGTGAACATTAGCTCGAAAACTAAAGGCTGGATCGCGAAGATTACAACGACTACGTACAGGTAAGATCTCGGCTGTCCCAGTCGATCAGGACGGACCTTACAACAGCACTTCCAGCAGTGCTAGTGTCGTTAGCGACGATGAGAGATTTGGTACGTAGCAAGGAATCGATTTGCACTTACAATAGCCCAAGTCCCAACATCACATATAAGAGTGTCTTATCTCGAGGTCTTGCACTAAGGTTTCGCAGGAAGAACATAGGGAGAGCAACGCATAGCAGGTCCATAAAGGCAGCAAAGGCTATCTACGTAAGCCATGCTGCAGCGAATGAGATTGGGAAGGCACCTACCACCCTTGACCTGGACAATGATAGTCGTATGCTCCGCTGGGATACACTGCGCCTTTACGGAGAAGTCCCAGAGGCCTCGAAGTGGTATACATTGAAGACACAAAGCCAGGACATTTGCTGCCGCGACAAGTGCAAAGAATCCCATCAGTCCCCAGATGCACCGATAGAATACTCTGTATGTGGAGGGAATTAGGCGCAAGACAAAGAAACACACAGATAATCTGACAAAAAATGTGCCAATAGTCTACGGGACTCGTAGTCAGCAATCCCGATTGCACGACTCACGAGGCAAGTATCACAATTCAAACATTCCTGCACGTGCCTTGCTACTCAATAGGCTGCCTGGATTGAAAGAATGGCTCCGAAAAGTCACTCACATGACATGTTATAGATATCAAGATAAACTTGATGATCGTCTGTAGCTCTAAGGGCTGTACGTATTGAATATGCCGGCCATGTCCATTCTTGACTAAGAATATAGCGATGATGCTCTGGCTAATGGCAAAAGCCTGATCAGCGGTATCAGTTGAATCATCTTAGAAGTCGGCAGCGAAGGGAGGTTACTAACTAAAGCAATCAATATCGTCCAATCATCCCGACCTAAAGTTCTGCGAAGGACGCCTCGGGTGATGAAACGCAGGGTCACAATGATCAATCCTAAGGATAGAGTTACCCAACTCACGATCAGGAGTTGAGGTCCACGAGTATCGTCAGGCGGCGGTGGAAGAGCTGATGAGTACATAGATGCCATCGTAGTGTGATCTCAAGGTAGTATGGACAAAAAAAAGGGGAAAAGATGTGCAAGAGCGTTGCTGGAGGGAGGTGTATGAGCGGGACCATCCAAGCTTTAAGAGGCGCAAAGGCTATGACGGCAGTGAAAGCACGCATTGTAACAACCACAATGAGATGCAGTGAGAACGAAGCCTGTCCGTAGAACGTTCGTATGCGTTCTAGATTTCCGTGTCCCAAGATCTCACCCGAAAAGGTTATATGCTTGAAAGCGCCACAGGCTTGAACCCTACGCTGAGACCAACGCGATTGCTGAGACCAACGCGATTGCTGATACCATACAATAAGCCAGTCATGAAGATGTAAACAATGACATGCAGAGGGGGTTTCACTGTGATGATAAGGCGATCAATCAGTGCGGACACAATTTTCCGTACCCCTGTAGGACAATCAAATGGTGTAAAGAATCGAAGATGAAGGGATTGATGGCAAGCTTCATACAGCACCATCACGACCATACTTTATCGTGGGTACCACTCCTCCCAGGCTTCCAGGGTCATTGACTTTCGACTCTGAAATGCCGTTGGCAACGAGAAGCTCATGATGGTAAGATCGAGGAGTCTTTCTAGCATCAACATCTACTGGTCGCCACCACATGTGCTTGGCTGATTATTAGTAACTCATACAATCCGGAGAAAGCCTCGAGTCCGAGTGCTACTGTCAGACTGGATCTGATGGCGCTCTGAAAGATCTGATATTAAGGATGCCGGAAGGCCCCGGAGCTACGGCTTCGCTAACGCTAGATAAAAAACTGCCTAGAGCGAGATTATATTACTGTGCTTGAAAATAGGGCGGTCTCGACTTAAAAAAACATATTGCATGGAAAGCTGGATGCCGTATCGGAATCAATCAGAAATTGCTACTCACAGTCCCAATTTTTACAAGTTCTTTTCCCTTGCAACCAAGAATCATCTGAAAATTATGACCTCACCGTTCGGAAGTTTACTAGCAATAAGGAGTTGTGTAGCCCGCGTAGTGAATCCTAACTTCAAGTGACACGATTATCGTAAATCGGGCCTCATCAACTTCGCTCACTACGATAATTGCGACTGATAATTGGTATAACTGTTGCGCTCCAATGTTAGCATTGGAAGCTATGAAGATACTGGCAGAAGAGGCCGCAATGGGGGTGGAGGGATGAGCATGTAAGATATGTATTACGAGGAAGACATGGCGATGCAAGGCTTGAGTATGAGATTAAGGGCTGATGTGTTCCTGTAGGCATGGGAAGGCGATATCAATCATAAACAGAGGATGTGCTGGACCTCTGGATATTGATAGGCAAGTCAATTGAATCTGTAAGACACAATGAGTGTTGATGCTGTGTAGACTTTCATACAGAAGGGGGGGGGATTTGCGTGTTCAGCTGCGTGGGTGCCAAGGATTCGCAAGAGTCTTGAATACGCTAAAGATATGGCTGACATAGTCTAGGATACCTTTACTTCACGTGCAACCACTTTACTCCACCATGTTCCATATCGATTGCTGATTAGCCAGAATAGAGAGAACAACGATGGAGCAACAAGAAGGTGGTCTTCAAATTTATATTCCGGAAATAAGGAAGGGGCGAAGGTCTTGGACCGAGCGTCTCTAACTTTCTGTGGTTTGCGGGGCTACTGATTTGCATAACGATTGCGGGGAAGGACAGTCATGGTTGGTCACTTCTGGAGACCAACGTCTGGCAGAAGGGAGATTCTCTATAATCCCTTTGGCCCGCATCGAGTCGGCCGCTTGATGTGGGTGTATTAAGTGTTTCTCTCTTTCTCAAAACCTCATTCTTTGCAATCCACGAACTGTATTCTCTATACTGACTTATTCATCATGGCTACAGCAGCAGTACAAATCCCATCACACAACAGAGTCGAGCCCGGATCTAGTCAATTGATCGCGGCAGCATATCCAAAATCAGATGCTCCACCCAAGGCAGATGTCCACAAGATTACCACTGAATGGGTAGACTCCTTGAACAAGGCTCTTTCCACCCAAGACCACGAAGCTATCAACCGTCTGTTCTTGGCTGAGTCCTGCTGGAGAGACCAGCTTGGCCTATCATGGGATTACCACACCTTCAATGGTCCCCAGAAGATAATCTCATTCCTCAAGTCCAGTCCTCATGGCTGCCGGATCAAGTCAATCAAAGTCGACGATAGTAGCACCCTACATTCGCCCAATGTCTCTGCAGCCGACTTCAACGGCAAAGTCAATGGTGTGATGTCTTTCCTCGCTATTGAGACGGACGTTGGGAGGGGACCAGGCATCGTCAGGTTGTTACAAGATAAGGATGGCAAGTGGAAGGCTTTCACACTTTTCACGGCTATGCATGAATTGAAAGGCCATGAAGAGACAGTCCGAGGTAACAGGCCGCACGGAGTAGTCCATGGCGGAAACCCTGGCCGCAAGAATTGGCAGGAAAGAAGAACAGCCATGGAAAATTTCGAAGGGGAGACTGAACCCACAGTACTCATCTTGGGAGCCGGGCAAGGTGGCTTAACTTCTGCAGCCCGCCTCCACCAGTTGGGAGTCCCGACTCTCATCATCGACCGTAATCCTCGTGTTGGGGACAATTGGCGGAACAGGTGAGAGCTCGCCACTATCATCTTGAGTTTCTGACTAACCGATGGCCAGGTACCATCAGCTCGTTCTTCATGATCCAGTCTGGTTCGTTATATCATTTCTTGATCCTTCCCCTATCCGGACTTGCTCATGAGTCCGGAGATGTGTTTCGCGAGTTCCCATCCCCTAACTTCGTCTCAAAATGCAACCTTTCCAGCGGACCGAGTCAAAGGCTGATTCCAAACCCTACAGGTATGACCATCTCCCTTATATCCCATTTCCTTCGCACTGGCCTGTCTTTACACCCAAGGATAAGCTCGCAGAATGGTTCGAATCGTATGCCAAGCTTCTTGAACTCAACGTATGGACTCAAACGAGTCTTGAGTCAGCACAATGGGACGAAGCAAAGCGGCAGTGGACCGTGGAACTTGAGCGCAAGAAAGCAGATGGCACAGTAGAGAAACGCACTTTACACCCACGTCATGTCATTCAAGCCACTGGCCATAGCGGCGAGATGTCTTTCCCACAGATCAAGGGCATGGACAGTTTCCAGGGTGATCGCCTTTGCCATTCCAGTCAATTCAGGGGTGCAAAATCGGATTCAAAGGGCAAGAGAGCAATCGTTGTGGGATGCTGCAACTCGGGCCATGATATCGCTCAGGACTTCTACGAACATGGGTACGAAGTCACAATCGTCCAGCGATCATCTACCTATGTGATGTCCTCAAAGGCTGGCCTTGACGTGCTGCTGGCTGGATTATACGAGGAAGGCGGCCCTGATACCGAAGACGCAGATCTCATGTTCATGAGTATTCCGAATGCCATGCTGAAGAGAATGCACGTTGACGCAACCAAGGAGATTGCACGAAGGGATGCTGACCTCCTGGCCGGCTTGGAAAAGGCAGGGTTTAAATTAGACAATGGGCCCGACGATGCGGGGTTCTTTATGAAATACTTCCAACGTGGGGGAGGTTACTATATTGACGTAGGGGCCAGCCAGCTGATCATCGACGGAAAGGTTAAGGTCAAGCAAGGCCAGGAGATCAGCGAGGTCAAGCCGCACGGTTTGTTGTTTGCGGACGGTACAGAATTAGAGGCTGATGAGATTGTTTTTGCGACTGGCTATCAGAACATGCGCGGAACTGCTAGGAAAATCTTTGGCGACAATATCGCCGATAACATCAAGGATGTCTGGGGCTTTGACGAGGAAGGGGAGCTGCGTACGATGTGGCGCAGAACAGGTCACCCTGGATTCTGGTTCTTTGGTGGGAACCTGGCATTGTGCAGGTACTTCTCCCGGATGCTGGCTCTACAGATCAAGGCTATGGAGGAAGGCATCATGAAGTATGAGGACCCTTAGGTGATTGAGGCTCTTTCAAGCTTATATGCGACGAGCTATTATTAGCATCCAATGTATTGTGTTCAAATGTGTATCAATTCCAAGTTAGTCATTCTACACCTAATAAGTACATGCATGATCCTTCATGACTCCGCCGAACAATGATATGAAGCCTCAGGATGACTCAATGAAACCCGAGTGATACCCAACGGGTAATGATACACAAAGACCTTATCCGAGATTCCGACAAGCAAAGAACGAATCACCGAATGGTGTTCATGAACTTTCTCTCGGTAAAGCAGGCTGCACGTCACCTGCATACCGCACTATCACTCATTCTTTCGCCTTTTCATCTGGAATTATAGAGACTGATACGAAACAGCTCAGGCAGGCAATAGAAGTCACCCAAGACGGCAAAAACGAGGCAGGCCGGGTAAGCGGAGTTGAAACCGGAGGAGGGCGGTTGATTGGGGGAGGTGTTCTGCGACTACTCCGCCTACCTGACAGGCAAAGCTACCGACAGAGCCTCGCATTGACAATGGCAGATGAAAGCTACTTTACCTGGTTATCGTGCTGCACCATCTTCCACAAGTAGAGAGGAAAGGGAAAGACAAGGGGCCGTACGTTGTCAGATGTGCAGTCAGCGCGATCTGTTTTCATGTCTCGGCTTGCCAAGACCTACATTTGCGGCCGACGGAGGATGTGGCAATGCCGACAGCATAGTGAAATCCAAGAAATATACTCAAGGGGAAGCCTTCAACGGCACTGTAGAGTCATGATAATCGAGGGTGAAGCGGACGTCTGATAAAGTAGAGTTTGTGAAGAGTAAAGAAATGACGCTTGTGAGTTACCGACCGTTTGCCCAACTTGCCTGAGCCACTAGAGGCCCGATGCGGCTAGAACGCAATTTCGTCCCTGTCACGAAGTTTTTGAAACTTCTTTCCTCTCATCGACTTACACACAATCGAACCACCACACCCCATTACACAACTTTCTGCGAGTCCACGAGGCTGGCGCAGGCTCTTGGAACATACTAACACTATCTTCTAATATCCCTACTCAAGATCGTTGAGCCCACACTCCTTTCACCCAAGGTACGAGGCCGGAAGCCTCGTACTACTGGATCGAACACCCTCGACCAGTCAACACTTCTTTCTGACTCAAAGTGCGACACTTATCTTGGTGATCAGCAACACTTCTCAAATCTCCACTCCATCCTCTTCGACAAGTCTCGGATTTGATATTCGTGCTCTTCCTTCAAGTGTCTGTTACAGGATCACCTCGGCCCACTACACGATTAATTAGGAAGAAAAACTACCAAATTCTCGATGACCAGCATTTCTCAGCCAGTCCTCGCACCGCAAGCACCATCAACCGCATCACAGGCTATTGCGCCAGCGCATCCGACGTCCGCTTCAGCCAGCGCTAGGGCACCGTCTCAAGCCGCCGGTACGGCTTCTGCCACTGCCAAACCTAGCTACGCCAGCGCGACTAACAAGACCTCTGCTTCTCTCCCCGCGTCAGGAGCCTCAACTCCGACGGTGGCCGCAGGTGCCTCGCAACATGGCAAGGCAGACATCATCTCGCCGATGAACGGCAAGATAGCGATTCCACCCGCCGTTCCAACTGTTGGTACGCCATCGATGGTCAATGGCAACACACCAACAAGCTCGACCTCAGGGCCCGGTGAACACAATCGAAAATCATCGGTCACCATCAGCGCCGCTGGTACGTCTGGTCACATGCCGAATGGTGGACCTGTAGCAGGAAAGCCGAAGGGCGGAAGAGATATTCAATTTGGAGCTTTGCCAGAGGGCTCGCCACAAGCGGCAAACGCTACACCGCAATCCGATCAGTCAACCAACTCGTTGGCTGTCAAAACACCATCAAACCCACGCGTTACATCACCTCAGACGTCGCCGTCGCCAATACCACAGCCAGCTGCAAGTGGTGGCGGCCGACCTCCTTCTAGCCTGCATGGAAACAGCAACAGCGTGAGCTTTGGTAACTTCAGTGGTGCTGAAGGAAACGTAAGTTGGAGTAATCCCGTATGATAACACCTTGTATTAACTTAGTATCATAGCAGGCGAGACCTCCCAGCGCACCACAAGGTCCTCTTGCGCCTGGCTCACAACCGAGTCATCTCCGTCGCGAATCATCACAATCACAACACAGTGATATGAGCAGTCATGGCATGGGCCATACTTCGGGCAGAGGTGGGTATCCTGCCCAAGGAGGCCGGGGAAGGGGTAATTTCCAAGGCACCTTCCCTCAGCAGGGCGGCTACTTTGCTGGAACTAACTCTAGGCCACCTCCAAATCAGCCACGTGGTGGCTCGAACATGGGCTCCTACCAAGGACAGAATCGAGGTCTCGCACCGTACCCGAATTCGCCTCACCAAGCTGCTCGAAGCCCAGCTCTGGCAAATGCGCAGCCGGCTCACCCACAACCTGGCCAGGTTCCCATGGCAAGCCCGCAAATAGTCCCTGGACCATATGGACACCCACCATATGGCGGATACACCCAGAATATGGGTGCCCAACAAGTAAATTCCAAATCTTCTTCGTCCCCACAATGTCCCCCTTCTGTGGTACCGCACGTAGATCTATACCCCGCGCCTGTGGGTAGACTCAGTGCTCAACAGACAATCGACCTCTCTCCCGCAAGTGGCAATTTTGATCAATTTCTGACATCGAGAAACCAGGCTTATTACGGCTTGCCCCAAGGGTATGATCCAAACTATCCTCAGTATTACGGTCAATACCCTGGCATGTATCCGGGTGTGATTCCACCGAGCTCTCCTCGTCCTCCTAACCAGATGACATCTGGTCCACAACAGCCACAGTATCTTCCTGGCCAATACAACCAGCAAGGCCAACCATCGCCTATGTCACGAACATCCTCCGCAATCTCACATACTGATAGGCCTAAATCAAGCATGGGTAGGCCACAGCATGGAAGCACTACTCCTGCAATACACAACACAGCGGCCGCTAGCCGTCAAGTAGCAAACAGCCCAGCACCAAAACCTAATAGTAGCTTCCAGATTCCACCAAAGAAGAAGAGTGCGGGTTTGGTCATCAAAAATCCCAACACGGGAGACGTTGTCACATTTGATAAACCAGCTTCATCGCCTGCACCACCTAGCAAATCTCAAACTCCTGCTGTTGCATCAAAACCTACTCCCCCCCCTCGTGCATCAAGTCACACCGAGAATCAAGAGACTCGCACTGAGGGCAAAAGCGTCAAGACTGACGAGGAGAAGAGAAGCGAAATGAGGGAGGCTATCGCCAGGAAGATGGCAGCGGACAAAGCAGAAGAGCAACGCAAGCAGAACGAGGCAGAATCCAAGGCGGCTCAAGAAAAGAAGGATGCTGAGGATAGGATTCTCCAAGACAAGGTTGATGCTGACAACAAACAACGAGAGGCTGCCGAAGCTCAGATGAAGGCTGAAGAAGCAATGAAGAAAGACAAGGCCGAAGTTGAGGAAGCTGAAAAGGCTGCTGCAAAGGCTAAAGAGGCAGCCGACGAGGCCGATGAGAAAGCTCGTAAAGCGAAAGCGGATGAGGAAGAGATTGATCGCATGGAAAAGGAATACGCCGAGATGGAGCGCTTGGAACAGGAGCGTGAAGCAGCTTATCAGGCAAAGAAGAAAGCCGAGGCAGAAGAGAATGCTCGCAAAGAAGCTGAAAGGCTCAAGACAGCAGATGAAGAAATGAAGAAAGCAGAAGCCGAGGCTGAAGCACTCGAGGAGGCCCGGTTACAAGAGCTCGAGAACAGCGAGGGTAAGGACTCACAGAAAGAGCGAGTGGATATGTTCGCTGCTCTCAAGAAAGATGGGGCTACCTCTTCCTCGAATGAGACACCCCCAGCAGAAGATACCCCGGTCGCTAGCGGTGTTGCCACCCCTGCGTCTGATGCTCCTGCTGCCATGGGCCCACCCAAGGGAGGGTCTGGCAAGCAAAAGCCTGCAGCCTTGAAACTGGAGACGACCAAAGCTGTCGAGCCTCCCCAACCCACACCACAACTCCTCGCCCTTCGATCCGCTCGTCCCTTGTTGTCTATCAGCGACGTTTCCTATCCTCCTACCGTGGCATCACCAAACCCAGCTCTCAACACCACAGCGCCCATGGGGAAATTCCGATACGATAGGAATTTCTTGATGCAATTCGAGAAAGCATTCCGAGAGAAGCCTTCAGAGAATTGGGACGCGCGAGTCAGGGAAACGGTTGGAGACACCACAGAACCTTCATCTGCCCGCGCTACTCCTGCACGCGGTAGCGCTGGCGGTTCCATGATGACCGGACGCCAGCCATCCAATAGAGCCCCAATCCCCGCAATGGGTTCTTTTGCTCAAGGTGGGAGGACCCTTCCTCCGGGTACCACTTCACAGCAACGTTACGAAGCAGCGGCACAAGGTAGAAGTGTTCCATCAGCGAGACCGACAATGAATAACCCTTTGGAGCCTTTTGTCTCTGGCGTCGGTCGTGGTGGGTTTCCTCAGCCCGGCGCTACGGGCATCAAAATGGACCGAACATCATCCTCTACATCTTTCAATCATCCGAGCTCGCCACGTAACCCTAGCCAGCGTGGCGGATCTCAACGCGGCAGCAGGGCAGTCGGACGACGAGAAGATCCCAAGGACAATAAGTCGATGCCCATCACTGTCGGCCAAGTCCTCAAGCCGATTGAGGTGACTGCTAGCGGCTGGAAACCTCGATCCGTAGGTGCCAACGCTACCGGTATGGCTGGCCCAGCACCAGGTGGTGACGGTCACATGGCTCCTGATGTTGTGCAGCGCAAGGTCAAGTCGAATCTCAACAAGATGACGCCGAACAACTTCGATAAGATTACAGTTCAGATCCTAGACATCAGCGCCCAGTCGAAGGACGAAAACGACGGCAGGACCTTGAGGCAGGTAATCCAGCTCCTTTTTGAGAAAGCGACCGACGAAGCACATTGGGCCGAGATGTATGCACAATTCTGCAAGCGGATGCTCGAATCGATGAGCCCTGAGATCAAGGATGAGAATATCCGTGACAAGAAAGGCGAAGTTTACCACGGAGGTGCTCTTTTCCGTAAATACTTGCTCAACCGCTGCCAGGAGGAATTTGAACGCGGCTGGAAGATGAATCTGGGCGACAAGCCAGAAGGCGAGACGGAGGAGGCAACTATGCTGTCGGATCAGTATTATATTGAAGCCGCCGCTAAGCGGCGTGGCTTGGGTCTCGTACGATTTATTGGAGAACTATACAAGCTTGGTATGCTCACAGAGCGTATTATGCACGAGTGTGTCAAGAAACTCGTCGACTTCGAGGGCATTCCAGACGAGGCCGAGGTTGAATCCCTGACAAGCCTACTCAAGACTATAGGGCAGCCTTTAGATCATACCGAGAAGGGACCTAAGATGATGGACGCCTACTTTACAAAGATCAACGAGATGATCGTGATCGACGGTCTACCAAGCCGGCTTAGATTTATGCTCATGGTAACTGCAAATTTTCCAGCAATGGCTTCACTGGTCACTAACCGTCTCGTAGGATATCATTGATCTTCGAAAGAAGAACTGGGCAGGCAAAGGAGGTGTCCTCAAGGGGCCGACCACACTCGATGAAGTCCGGGTGCAAGTGAGTTTACTCTGCTCAAATTTCCTGTTGCTTCTCTTACATTGCCCTAGGCTCAAGCTGCGGAGCGCCAAAAAGAGATCGAACGTCAGGCCGAACATTCACGAAGAGGCGGAGGTGGTGGCGGCCGTCCGCCTATCGGTCGCGGCGATGCTCGCAATTTCTCTGGCGGAGGCCAATACGGTATGATGCCACCACCAGACTACCATAAGAACACTGTGGGTATGGACGATCTACGAAGGCTTGGCAGCAAAGGTGGCTCGAGGCAAGTCAGTTCTCAAGGTCACGCGCCTACCTTTGGCCCCACATCAATGTTTAGTGGTCCGCGAGGATCAAATACACGTAGGCCTATTGTGGGTGCCGCACAGAAAGATGAATCTGGTGCCTCGAGTCGAACGGGTACGCCTCCGGCTCAAAAGGAGAAGAAAGAGAAGGAAGAGAAAGAAGCTGCGTCACGAACAAACACATTCAGGTGAGATATTTCAGTATTGACATATGTTTGGGCGCCCACTGACCCATATATAGCGCCCTCGCAGGACTAGAATCTCAAGATGGCCCAGCCTCCCCACCATCTACGTCGCCACCAGTCGCCAAGTCCAAACCAGTTGAGCGTAAGCGATCGGACTCGCCCAAAGGCAAAGGACCAGAAGGCGACAACGAAGGCAAACCTCACGAAACCTCATGAGAGGGCCTCGTTACTCCAATCTTCACAATCTTACAATAATAGAGAAAGTGGTGATACTGGTGGCTACGACATCTAATCCCGCCAAGCAATACTCGCAGCAACATCCGGCCGACCATTTCGAGAGCGCTGAAATTCAACGATACCAGCATTTGCACCAATTCCATGGGACTGTCTTACCAAAAGTTTATCTTCTCTCTTACAAATACCACGGATGTTGTTCACAGGCGCAAAACTGGACGACATAGACAAAGGGAGGGTGGCATGCATACTGCATTGGTACGGGCTCTTGGCTGGGCTCGACAGCGCTTCGAGCTTTTAGCTTTCTTTTACATTTTCACTTGGATTCGACAACGGGCGAGAGAGATGGCTTCGTAGTCATGCAGCTCGCCTTGTAGCGCCTTCGATGGCCCCCTTCTTCAGCTTACCTGCTCGTGGGGATGATGACGATGGCTTGGCGACATAGCAGAAGACTACTGACGCCAGGACAGCGTGCGCATGGAGGCATAGCAAGGGGTGGCTTATGTGATGATCGTTCTGCGAGCAATGGTATTGCGAAATCGGTGTTCCTCTATTCATGCATGTCATACAACAGTCTTAGTATCCTTTTAATAGTATGTCATTGACCCTTGTTGGCGTCGAGTACGTAGAGAATTCAAGAGGTTTAACAATTCACTTGCAAATTCATGCAAGGGCTATCAAAAGGTCAGAGAAAGCGGCAGCGATGAAGCGTGTAGCAATATAGCCACCCAGTGCTCCTGGCTTATATCCTAGCTGGATTGAGTGGTGAGGCGCTGGTTTTTCTTTTATTGAGCCCCTTCAGTCCAGCTCATACACGCAAACATTGAAGAGTATAGCGACCCATGGCTAGCTACTGAGAAAACGTGGTAGCTAGACAGGTACGAGTTCCTCAGTGTTGGATGTAACAGGTTTCAACGGTAGAGGCTTCCGTTTGTACAGTATTTTATCAGAGCTGTCTTGGATACGTTTCCTGCACGAGAATAGACAATACTGACCTTGACGGAAGTAGGAGAGTTCAACTTCTTGAGTATGTTTCCCTAACGACAGCCACTTTTTCCGGTAATCTATTCTATTGCGTTCTACTACTGACATGCATTATAATGCTATGCTACTCATGCACTAAGAACCTCATTCACAATGCCCCTGTTATTTTATACGTGGGCTTTTATGACAGCATCCTTATGCTCCCTGCACTCCCCCTGGTTTCTCTGCTACTCTCAAGTGCCAACGTCAGAACGTGGCTTCTCAATGCGTACTGGATCCTGCCGATAGTCTCCTGATAGCATCGCTAGCCCCAATGATCTCTTTCTCCTCAGCAAAAGATACGGATTTCTGGGGGAAATAGGCTATCTTTCGTGGCGGAGTATTGTGGATAGCATCTAATTCATGCCCAGTGTAAGGTAAGGGTTCGCCATTAGTCGACTTGAAATGCTTGATGCTGATCAAAGGTTGAGGGGCAATTTCACCGGGGCTTGCGTTATCCTTTGTGTCAATCTCAGCAGATTTTGTAACAACTACCTTTTTGTTGGCCTTCCTCTGCTGCCGAAGCGCACGTTTGCTCTTGGGCAGACTACGTATTGATAGTTGGCCAAAGCTCGGTGACCTAGCCGCGTTGGACACTCTTTGCGGGCTGCTATCTGATTCGGGCGCGTCCGTAGGGGCCCTACCCCCTAACGCGGGCGATGATGAGGGATGGAGCCCAAGGTTTGCAGGCCCGGCAATATGGATCTCAGCCTTGTCTGTGGCATTTAATGCACTGATGTCAGCACTGATGCTCTGACGTGCGGGCTCGGATCGCACATGTAGGCATAGTAAAGGCGAAGGAGCCTCGCAGGCAGGACTACTCGTTGTAACATCGCTAAGATTAGACACCCTCCTCCAATGGCTCATTGGAGCAGAGATGTGAGGCTTTGCATCAGTATTGGAAAGATTGAATCCCGCATGTTCCGATTCAGTAGAGGATGGTGGCCTCGAGTATGATGGGCACACGATTCCTGCAGCCCTCATACCAGCCTCATAAGCGTCTTCCTGCGTCAGGAGGGCTGCATGCTTCCAGGGAGAGCTGCCTGAGACGTCTGTGTCCGAATTAGAGGACACTTGTTGAAGCTCTTGGCCTTCTATGTCACCTGTTCCTAAGGTCATGATATCGTCATCTGTGAGAAGCGTTGATAGCATCGAAATCGATGGTACCATCATTGGAGGTTTAGAGAAATGAGGTTCTATTGATGTGTTTTCATCCGATCCGATATTATGCCCAGTCGCCGCCAGATACCGACGGCTGCGATCGGCTAGACCATGCTCGAACATGGTACGAGATCCCATACTTGGCGTGTTTTCGGTAGCTGTTTCTGACAACTCAGCGTCAGCTTCGTAGACATCGGAGGGTAATCGCCCATTGTTCGAGTAAGCCTGTGACTGGATTATGCTCATAAATGGTTGGCTCGCTGGCTTTAGGGCAACGGCAGATGATCCACGATGCGTGACAATCACTGGGGATCCGCATTTTTCTTCAGACCGTGCGCGTGAGTTCCAATGTGGGTGGTCACAGGCCTGGCTTGGTTCAGCTCCTGGTGATCCTGGAGAAACATATTTCAGGCAAGCTGGAGAGAACTCCTCTATCCCAGACTGATCTGCTCCGCTTTCACTCTCAGCAAAGTAGCCAGTGTCCTCGCCAGGTTGAGCCTTTGGATTTGGACGTCCCGAGCTGAGGAAGCTGCGGACTCGAGCAGATACTTCATCTGGGCCAATGAAAGGGTCTTCCATGAGTGGATCGTCAAGTTTGTTCCCAAGAGGAAAAGGGATTCCATACGCCGTCAACATTGACGAAGATTCTAGGCCGATTGTCGTCTCGACTGGCCAGGAAGAGTCCGGAATTTGCACATCGAGCGTCGGTGCGGTCTCATCGTCCACACATACCAACGTTGGGCACTCGGATGATTCGCGGCTCCGTACCAGCGTCGGACCATGTTCAGAGGATTCACTTGTCCGGATAGGAGGCTGTTCGAGGGGCCGAACCTCACCACTCCGTCCTTTGGGGCTAGAGATCATCCATGAAGGCGGCACCCTAGCCGCACTTGTTTGTCCTCTGGGGCTGGAAAGACCCTTACGAGTTCTGACTGAGAGAAAGAAAGATGATTGGCGCCTGTGCTTCTTTGGTGTCTCTTCAGCAGTGCCGCCATCTGAGCATGAGGATAGGTTCTCTATCTCGGGCTCCTGGTAGATGTACGTAGCGCCTTGACGGACAGTGTTGGCCAGGTAATTGAAAGTGGTCGACAGGGCCTTGTGCAGTTTTCTTGGGGAATTTTGTGCTGTATCCTCGACGTTGATACCTTTCGGTGTATGTAATTGCTGCTCGTTCAGAGTCCATTTGCTGAGCCTACTACGGAGTGATGTCATTGTATTGCACGAACCAAGCAAACCAGAACGCCAGAAAAGAATCGCGAGCAATGCAGAAAGAAACCCTACGAAAGCCTTGGTAGAAGAAGAGTACAACGTAACGAAAGTCGACAAAAGGGGAAAGTCCAGCATAGGACATGGTAAAGTAAATACGCGCTAAATCAGGCGCGAAACGCTACTTCCGCTGTTGGAGCTCTGAGCTCAAAAATTAAAACTTTTCTGGTCTACAGTACTTCACATTTCTTGCGCCGACAACTTTCGGTTCTCTATCATCGTTTACGAGATGTAGAGATCGTGATACTAGCTTCTGTTATCTCCTAGCTGACATCACTCATGGCAACTCACAAAGAAACCGTCTCTTTTGACGATATTATCCAACGAGGTAAGTTATTGGTATCGAGTGCCTGATCTTTTACAAGTCGCTGACTTTTGGCAAGGCCGTGAGCAGAAAGAGAAAGAGAAACTTGCACATGATCTATTGGGGCAGGGGCGAAGGGAGAAACAGAGACTTGCAGACCAAATATTAGGCGGAGGCCGGAAAGCAAACACCCAGAATAATGGTCTTCGCAAACCAGCTGGACAAAATTTCGCCAGTAGAGTCGGTATAACAAAGGTACAAGGACGTCGACTGGTTATCCATGGATCTCGATCACTGACGCATCTCGAAGGCGTCTCAACGCTCAGTTTCAAACACGCCAAAGCCAAAGCCTGACATTGATGTTGCATGGGGCCACGACCTTCATACCCCAAGGGGACCACGAGTCACTCGTCCACCTCGGGAAAATCCCATCACTCGTCAAGTGAAAAACGATCTCCTCTACGATGCTGCTGTTACCCAGTCCCCTCGGAATGGCAATTCACGTACATTTGGCGAGGAGATAAGCATACGGGGAACCGCAGGGCCGTATGTTGTCATTGGCAGCAATTTTGCTCCTGGGACTACGGCAGCGGACATCGAGTCTGCTATGATACCTAGTCGGGGCGAGATGGAGAGCTGCAGAATTATGACATCCACGCCCACGGTCATTGCAGAAATGGTATTTAGTGAGAAGCACAACGCAGAGAGCGTTATTTCGACCTTCAACAACAAGAAGGTACGGACGAAGTTAGGACGTTTCTATTGCATGCTGACACATATCTCAGGCTGATGGGCGTATATTGCATGTCTATATGAAGACAGGAGGACCCTCTCCAAGTCCTAATACGGCCTCAGTGCAAAGAACACCCAACGGGCCTGCGGAGACGCGCATTGACCTGACTCGCACCGAGCCATCAGCATCTTTCAACACGGACAGAGAGCATTCCGACCGCCAAAGACGTGCAAATCCAGAATTTCAAGATGGCAGTTATGGTTTCGAGGCCAAGCAGGACAAGATGGAAGTCGATACTGAAGTCCTGGGGGCAAATAACAGTGCCACCGACAATGCCCGTAATGATTACTCACGTCCTCGTAACGACCGTCGAGAGAATCGCGACCGTGACCGCCGTGATGATCGCCGAGATGCGCGCTACGATGCTCCACGAGACGGAGGCAGAGGGAGGTCATACCTCGACAGGGATAGGGAGAGTGGCCGGGATTATCGTCTACACAGCGATAACATGTACCCTCGGCCTCGTGGTCGCGGATTCCGATGATAACTCCCTTGGCTGCTCATTCTTGGGAGCGAAACTCTCTCGGTCAACACCATCGTCTGCCCTTGACTGGCGACTTATGCTTTGGGACTTATGTTTATTAATTGAGTGTAGCAAGGCGTCCAAAGGTCTTGGCTATTGCGTTTGGCTTATTCGGCTAATGCTCCAGCCATTGGCTATGCAAGAAGGGTTCTGGCTAGCTCTATGGACATGTTTCCTTGGTATCATAGCCAATTCATGAAGGAACAGTATGAATGAGATGAGCATAAGTCCTTCGGTCATACTCTAGCCTTAGCCTACTATAGCTATCAAAAGCGATGTCTGAACGGATCTGAGACATACTGCCCTGACTACCACGCTCCGATACACTTGATCACCAATCCAAAGAAGTCAGAGAAGCTTCGCATAGCATGGCTAGCCTCCACTGGTACAATGTACAGTCAAGCCCCGTGCTCCGTCATCTTCCTTCTGACGAAGCTCTGCTTTTTTCAATCACCCATCATGTGGCACAGCACATCTCTAATATGCATACTGTCGCGGGTCTGTGGACAAAGTCAAAGTTCATTTGCGGAAGCTGTGCTTAGTGAAAGCGATCGGGTTACCGAAAGAGCGATGGCCAATGGCTTTCACTGCTCCATCTCTTGGGTGACGAGGATCACCATTCCAGAGCCAACATACAAGCCAGTATACTGCGAGCTTCTCAAGGGAGCAAATCCGTGTCCAAGTGAAATCGTTGCGAAAGTCGAACCCGCTGGATTTTATGTAATTTGCGAAGGTAATGATTCTTGCGGCATCCTCGACTTCTGACGCGTCACGATTAGCTGACAGAGCCCTGATGAATCAATTGAGGGCTTTCTTAAGGGTTGCTGTTTGTAATTTCTGGTGCACAGTTCTGAGCTTCACTTGGAACCGCTCGTAACTAAGTTATAGCTCCTGTGTGAAAATATGATTAACGGTTTCACACTTTGGCTCTGAGCTCGTGCGAATATTGAGCTGCAGCGTCCTCACCCCTTTTGACGGCTACCCTTTGCAGCTTCCAACGACATATCTAACAATTGGGTCCGATCTTTTGGAATTGGCCAAGAGCCTGCGGATGTCTGGGATCTGTGCCTGAGTGGGAGAAGCGCCACCAGGTTTCATGGAAAGAAAGGTGATTGAATCTTGCTTTCGGCCATTTTTGTGGCCCCTTTATTGTTCCGGTCCTTGGTCTTGAGAAGAACAATCAAGCCGTCCAAAGCTGACAGGTCCCAAGCGATCCGCCGATTCGCCATTCTGGTATAGGCAAAAGATGAGGAGGTAGATTTGAAGAAGTAGGCGAACGTGGATGGGTACAGTGAGCCCAAGCGCGTCCTGACTTGCCCGCGTATGTCAAACGATGAGTCATAAGATTACTTCTGAAGGAATAGTGCCCTAGGCTGGCCGTGTCAACACTGGATGAGACTAACCATGAGTCTCCGAATGACTGCTTTACGGAGCGCCTGACGCTCGAGTGGTAAATCATTCTGTGGCTCATTTCGCTATTGACCCACCGCTACGTCGATCAGACATTCCTCTGTAATACAAGGAATGGTCACATCAATCGCCGAATGCGTCGAAGTCCTATCAGGACGTAAGGGGTTCACTGCAGAAAGACTATCCCACCAGGTATAGAGATCCTCGATACCATCCATTCGCGTCACTGCCCTCTCTACCAATTGATGACGGTCATCGAGTTTCCCCTTTGATGTGCTGCCTGCTGGTGCTGCGGCACCAGCCCTTTCAAGGCTATCACTTATGGCAATCCCAACCACAGGATCGCTGTTACCAGGATTCCAGTCTAGGACAGGTTCTCGCGAGCTCCATATATTAAGACTGAAGAACGAAGTGTTTGCGGCTATTGTAGGGAGTTAGTTAATCGCGGGATATATGGTATGATTTGCCTCACGAAATTTGGTCTCGAGATTTGTATTGGCAGCCGTAAGATAATCGATCGTGTTCGAAAGGCCTCTGGTTACCATTCCACCTTTCTTGACATAAACACATCTAGCAAGCACCCATTTCGCCATATCTCGAATAACGTTCGGAACTATCCAGGCTGGCTCAAGTTCTTCAGCAACTGGGCCAGACGTGTGAAAAGTGATCTTGCACGTGCCTGCAGTCAACCGTCATTTTGGAAAGTTCGATAACCCATCTTGGAGAAGCGACTGCTGACCGTATGTTGCGCTGATAGGAAGAATGTTATCTCTACCCTCACGAGGGAAAGCATAGTATGGCACGGATTCAGTGCCACTGGGCAGCAACCCAAACGCTTTCCGGCGGTCTGAGAGCTGTGGCGGATGAGGATACGAATACCATCTGTCCCTTGGATTGAAACACCAGGAAACGTCCGGGGCCGACGGTGCAGGATAAGCTGAAAAAGTTGTGGAAGTGTTTGCAGTGGGATGGAAGAGGAGAATACTCATGTCTACGAATATCCAGAAGAGACATTAGCAAGATACCGAGTCTAACTATAATCATTCCAGCGGCTTTGTCGGCTACAAAGCGTTGACTTCGGAAATCGCAAGGCGCGGAGACTGTCTCTTGCGCAAGGATGCTTCCAATATATTCATCAGCCGCTGCGCAGTAAGAGGGCGAACTTCGATGCCAGTATCTGTATTCGGAAGAGCCGAGGAGACTCTAACGATGCCATTTGAGCACTTCATCTGCTCATCTGAAGAACGGATCGTTGTGACACAAACTCCAAATGAGCTCAGCAGAAGGCTTCAGGTCGATGATGCCATTAGACAAAATACTTGAGCCTTAGTAGATATATCTGAGCACTGAATGGCAAACAACACGGCAGGCGCCCAATCAGTCGTTGTCTGCGAGCACCATCTGAAGTAGAGAGGACAAGGAAAGCAAGGAGGGTGTCCATTGAGCTACGATTTACCCTTGCTGAAGCATGTAGACTATGCGATCCATCCAGCAAGGCCGCAGCCATTCACTACTAGCCAATCTGCACACGATGCTGGGAGTCATTGGAGTGACTTGGGCTGGAGGAGTGATGAAGGGTAACTATATGTATTGTAATGAGTGTATGTATCCCGGATACGGCTATCTAATTGTAATCTACTGGAGACTAGCGGCTTCTCCAGCCCTTCAGCACTGTTCAGACAAATTGTATCCCATATTCATGAGCTCCTCCCTCGCCATGGCCACTGAGGCCCCCTACAATGAGCCCGGACCGTCGTACGATCAAGAAGTAGACGAAATGAGCATCGCGACCTCTTTGGCCCGTTTGCAAGAGATGCACGTTGCGGTATGTCCCAGCACGCACTTTCCGCTAGTATTGGGACACAGCTGACAAGCCTGGCCTCTACGACAGCTTCGAAACCTCCGTGGCACTATACCCCGATTCATGAACTCCGTCCTCATGGACCCTATACCACCAGAACAGCTTCACTCACATTTCACACAGGCAGCTACAGGCGCTGCTTCAGAAATAAAAAGCTTCGCACAGACTATGGAGGATGGTCGTACCAGAGACGTCATGGAAAAGGCAAAAGAAAGTAAAGCGAATAACGTGGAGGACATTACAGGGTGGCTAGTCGTCGAGCACGAAGACTGGCTGGACACGAGACACGATGGTGCAAGCGAGGATGTTGACAAAAAGGGAGAGGTTTCTGACCCAAAGGTCTTTATTGCTGGAAGTACCTCCGAAGACTTTCAAGGAGTACTGGAGAAATTCAAAGAGTCGCATCCCGGTATTGAGGTGTCGTTGGAGGACACCACCAGTACTGTCAAGGTATGGACTATCGGGAAAGCCGTGAGACTTCCATTCATGTTACTAGGTCTATCTACCTCCACCAGCCCACATTCATTTCGAAGTCCAACCCAGCACCGATGGGGAGAGCGATTACAGATTGCACAGCAAGGAGAAGACGAAACTCCACAATGCGATCCTGGAAGCAATCTCAACACGATCAAAGCCCAAGGCATTGAATACTCTCCTCGTACGTCACTACCGTAGAAGATATGACCAATATCCACTGATCATGTCCCAGGAGATGTTGGCATCTTATGTTGACATCAAGTCTAGACCATGCGTGAAATGTTCTCGCGTTCTGGATCGAAATGCTCAATTTCCTGACGGCAGATCGAGAACGCGAATCAAGCAGGCCAACGGACAATATCTGGATCATTGGGAGGCTTTCCACACAGAATGCAAGTGAGATCACAATCTGCGATACCATGGTTACTTCTGTTCACCCGTCATTCATTCAGCCAACCCAGCTGGTTTACCTAAGGTAGATTCCCGAAGAATGGATTGTGGCCCCAACCAGCGTTGAAGTAGCCTCCATCTACTCGTGGGTCTACCCATTCCCGTCCAGTCTCGTCGCGGAAGTACCACGGTACGTCGCCCTTGGTATCACTCCATACCACATCACTCCACATTCCTGGCTGGGGCGTCCGATACCTCCGAGTTCGATGGTCATACTTCTTCCCATCCTCACGCCTGGCCGCTTTGATGGGAGAAAGCCATTCAAAGTCTTGTCTGAAGTCACACCTTAGGTTCGTCCAGCGTGCTCGCGTGTCAGCTGGATGTTGGTAGCCTGCGGTCTTCCAACCTGTCCAGAGTGGATGATGAGGACCATTGCCGCACATTTCTTCGATCCAGATGTCAGGACCTTTGCCAGTGGTCAAGTCTTTGATTCTGTCCCAATTACCCCACGGACCGTGTCGTGGATTTTGGTCCCTTGGCCATACAATCTTCCACTTCTTCTCCCGGTTTGGCGAATTTCGAGGCCGTTCCCTAAATGGCGAAATACAGCCGCCATCATAGCCACCATCTTCTGGAATATTCTCTATCAAAGTCTCGTCGGGGGGGTAGCAGCCGTGGATGCGAAATCCTAATTCCGGGCTGTCATCTCTGGAAGCTACGCTCCCCAGCTGACTGTGCCCGGACATGGAGTTACCGCCCACAAGAGGATCAACAAACGTAGGGTGCCGAGGACTTCGTCGGCGATGATATGAGCCGTTGGTCAGACTACCGTCGGACCGTTCGTCATCTAATTCAGTGAAGTCAATATTTCAACGACAGCATAGGGTAGAGCTTCTTCTACCAGCCTGTTCGCCGGAATCAGTCGACATCAAGTAAGGTCGATGGTGGAATGCCGTTTGCAAGTATCGATCAGGGTTGCTTCGTCTATTTGTTCAGATGGGCACGGGATACACAGGGCAATCGCGTGATTGATAAAATTGTGGGCGAACTCCAGTGTTTTGGAGAGAAGAGATCAATGAAGGCAGCCGTGAGCTCATTCCGACAATGGCAGAGCAAATTACCTTGGGCATCAGAATCCACGAAACTCTATCTGCAGCCTAGATTTGTTTTCGGAACTACGACATGGCCTCAATGCAGGCCGCCGGCGCAAAGATCTTCCAAGATAAGCGAGCATGCTCCCTACGCTGGATGTTTTCCCTCCTTCTGTCCGATATCTGCTTTAGCGATTTTGGAATGACCGTACTCTGCTTGCAATCTCTGCGTATTTGCTGTACGAGCCCCTCACGAGGCTCACGGACATCGCCCGCTCTAGGGTAACGAGCGTGGGGCAAGACGTTGATACAATTGAAAAGGTCCTTGATATCGCGCTTGTCTGGAGAGGAATTGCCTGCGTAAGCACTCTATATCTGTTTGCATACGTTGTAGATCAACCGTCATCGGTCTCTTGTGACACTTGTTCTGACGTATCACTGGCTCGTCTCTCCTGAAAGTTTGATTCTTGCTCACTCCCTTCCAGTGTGTAGCATTAGTCCGTGTGACTCAGCCCTTCACACACTAAGAATCCAAGACTCTAGCAAATTACTTTGTTCTGCTTCATGCCCACTGGACTGAAGTTGCAACTTCAAATATCTTAGTCGACACTTTGTGCAGCCACTCTGCAATTCTAAAACAATGCAGAGTTGCTAACGCATCCTACCTTATCCTGTCAGATCACCCCAAGCAACTTGCCCGCCATCCCATCCTCTCCTCCTTTCTCATCCATACCATCTTCGCCTTCCACGAGGCAGCCTAGTCGTGCCAACGATACACAGCCCATAAACCAAGAGCCCCCGTCCACCCCGACAACCGCCCACCCGCCCAGGCTTCCAGTAGTCGATGCTGACCTCTCAAGAGTGCAACGCGAGGTCCAACGCTATGGTCGCGCTTTCATAAGCGTCCGGCCTGCGTAGATGCAAACACGACAAGAGCTTGACCAACTCAACGACACCCTATGGTCGCACCCACAATGGGCTATGGGAAAGGGAGCGCCATAGAGGGCAGAGTTAATCGATCGCTCGACCGCTCTTTTGTTTGTCCGACAAGCGGAACTGGACCATAAAGAGAGACCCTTGGTGAAGGAATCTCTACGGTAAGAATTTGTTGTCTACACCGTCGGACGCTTGTATTGACGTATTGATCGGGCGCCATAGACGGCATGGGAAAGCATTTTGGGGAAAGCCTGCCTGAGAAAATACTTCTCTTGATCATCGGAACCTTGGGCTGAAATTTTTGCCACGGTCCCCGCTTGGCTAGCTGACGGTGAAGGTTTGGGTATGGAGTGAGTATAATGGGCGTCAGTCAGAGCTGGCCGTTGACACGCAAAAGCTGACCAACAGAGAGAGTTTGTTGGTGAGAGTTCTTAAGATATGGACGATTATTTCGTATACTCTTCGTCAAACCCCGGAATCTAAAAACTGCAGGGACGACGTCAGGCGTTTTCATCACGGTTGCAAGGTTTGATTTCGAGGGGGGTGGCGTGGTAATGCAGTAGCTGTCATAGAAAGTCTTATCACGTACTCTCAGCTGGAATGAGGACGTGAGGATGAACATACTTTGGCTCTCTACCTCCGTTCTTGTGGGACCGCACCCTTCATCTGCCGCGCTCCTTTTCCCAAAATTTACCTCCTACGCCAAGCTTTCCCGGGCAAAGATTCAAGAACAGTATCTCATCCCGAGTCTACCTCAGGCAGTGCTAGCAAAACAACCTAAGATCTATCATGCCATATCCTTCCTTCCATCATCGACGCCTCTTCCATCATGACTTTCTTCTAACCTCCATACCCAATCCTTCCCCTGAACTCCAAGCCCATCCTCCACCAGAATGCCCACTACCCGATCAATATACGCATAGAACAAATTCAGCCCACCAGCAAAAGAGAACCACAGCAAATCCATCACTGCCGCAGCGTACTTGTAGAACCCTGTAAAGTGCAAAAGAAGAATAATCTAGTGGCGAGAAGAGCTCAGCCTGACGCCGAGATTCTGGTTCTGATGCCTTGAACTTCAAGATAGAATCGACAAAACGGCACAATAATGAATAGAGTACTATAGGATAGTCCAGACACCAGTACGTGACGCTTAAACAAGAAAGGATAAAGCGATGAGAAGAGCTTGTATTATCGCTGAGACGCATAGGGGCGTTTTCTAACAGACATCTTCAGTAAGTAAGAGCCATGCTGTTCGAAACGCGCCGTTGAACACTGATAGGGGAGCCTTGGGGGTGGATATCTGGCGGTCAGTGCACGATTTCCACGGTTGATTGGGGAAGGAAAGTTGAATTGATGTGGGTGGGTGGTTTGTAACGTCCATTACTGGATGGGATCTGGTAGATGGAAAATTTGTGGAAGGCTGGGAGGATGTGAGAATGGACGGGAGTTTAGTCTTCGTTTGTGCCGTTGTGAGTGGCTCTTTGGGGGGATTAGCATCTATAGATAATGTCTTTTGCAGGCACCCTGTTGTTGAAATGACGCTGCCTTGCAGGTGATAAATGGGGGGGTAGTGGGTTCACTGAATTGGTGTTTAGAACGGTCTGAGAGTGTCGCTAGCGCTGTCGTATGTAGAGATGCTCCTTATGGAGGTACGGTGGCTGTCAGGAGTCGTAGTGTCTGTCACTTGCAGCCTATAGGTGTGTTTGCTGGAGAAGGTGAGAAGAAGGTAAGAGGGCGATCTCGCAGAGTCCACCAACATCTGGTGGGGAGCTTGGCTTCTAAGGGAACTGCTCCTGGGGTTGATGAGGCATGAGACTAAGGCTTGAAGATCCGTGACTGGAGTCCAGGCTCTGACACTTGCCATAATGCGTGTGAAAGATAGTAGTGAGGACGGAGACTCTAGCATTATCAGCGAGCTCTATGCCCCGAGTCGGCATCATGCAGCGATGTCGAGCGTGGAATTTTGACAGGAGGAAAGAATTGTTTCCAAAAAGAGTATTGAACACTAATTAGGAATCGGAGTCGAAAGTACCAACCGCACACGACAGACTAGACAGCCAGCGTCGTGGCTGTTGTACTCTTTTTTGGGCAATTGCAAAAAGAAGAGATATATTTGCATGGACAGGAAAAGCTCCCTTAGCATCATGTCAAGAACGAAAGCATTGGCTAATGATCCGAAAGCTCGGGTTGTTTTAGGAATTCACAAAGATGATAGTACCTTCGTCATAGTTACAATAGGTTCTGTTTGTACGAAATAGGTTCATTTCGACCCCTTCAGTATGACCTGGATTCGAACTCATCCAAAAAGATCATCACGGAACAGAAAACACCCTTCCATCAGTCCAAAAAAAGTCTCGGAAGGACAAGAAACGAGGCATACAACAGGGATCTACCGCCGAATCAGTATATTGTATGTGTTCCGAAAATTGCCCTAGTTCACGCCCACCTGCGTTGGATCTCAACCCTTATAGGCATCCAGGTGGCGCTAGGTTCTTGGCCGAGTTAGACAAGCAGTGTGTTTTGCAGATTTGACAACGCTGTTAAGAGACAAGAGATCAGTCCTTGTTTAGATATGTAACCCACGAAGATTAAAACACCAGGATCTTCTCACCTACAATCGTCCAGGTTTCCAACATACACCGACAACACATGCAGCAGATTTGGCTCACCTTACACGTCCCTTCTAGCCTCTCGCTCGGTCCATCCCTCAACATCAAATTCAAAGGTCCGATCGCATTCCTCTGTTGTCGTTGCCCTGCCAGTCGCGTCATACAGACTTCTCTCCACGAAGGTCACTCTTCCTTGATGATTCACCAACACAACGGTCTGCTTCTGCGTTCCATACATGCCACTCTGGTGTTCACCTCTCTCTTCTCTCTTGATCTCCTCATTCGCAGTAACATGCTGATCGCATCTCGCAGCCGCTAGGTCTTCAGCGCTCATGTCGTCCACTCCATCACCACTAACCACTGGTATGAATATGCTGTTGCGCAATTCTCTCAGATAGCTGTTCATGCCCGTACCTTTCGATCTCTTCGGAAGGGTGTCAATACTCAACAGGTGGAACATATCCTCAATGAAGCTGGCCTTGGAGCCGTGGCTTGCAACACTCTCCTTGATAGCTGTGGACAGCAGTTCCTCCCCATCGAGGACTTTGGGCCATGACCTGTCTGCGAACGCGGCATTACTCAAGCCGATCGTCTTCTCTCGATCTCCGACGATCCAAGTAATACCTTCAACGCTGGGTGTGCGATTGGAGATTACTGCAAGAGGCTCGCCCACTCTACCACACACGAGACTGAAGCCCCCGACTCCCTTCAAGCCATTACCTTCTACAAGACTCTCGACGAATTGCCCAGTACCATTTGAAATGTTTGCAGACTGGGTCAGGAAGGCATTGACCATAGCACCTCTACTCCTCGCCTCTAGCTGAATAGCACCCTCTTCTCGAAAATTGGTCAGGACGGCGATGCGACCCTGCTTGGTCACACCGAGCCATGTGCCCTGCTCTTTTCGCAACAGATCGCGGCCTCCGAGGACAAAGTCATTAGGTGCCTCCCACCAATGCGCTGGTGCAGTGGGACGACTCAAGAACTCCTGAAACGGTCTCAGCCTCGCCAAGGAGCTGACAGCGGCGGTTATACATCACGGTTGTTGATTAAAACCAAAGCATAATCTGGATGAGCGGTCGAAAACAGAGCGATACACATGACGCCTGAATGTACAGGTGAGCAACAGATATTAAACAGCACCCCAAAAGAGAGCAGACTTGCTATTGACCTATGTAGTACTACCACTCAAGCGTAGAATACGAATGAGAAGTTGCATGGCTTTCGGGTCACAACAGGATAGTAGTATTGCCTGGTGGAGAGGTACGAAGCACAGCGAGCCACTGATGCGGAGAAAGCCTCGAACGCCAACCAGCGCTAGTCCTAGTCTCAGTTGTACATTGGGTGTGCAATATGGATAAGATGCTTGGCAAAGGCAGTCAGCATCCCATCCCCAGGGATTTATACTACGTAGAGTGGCCACATAGGAAACACAACCTAAAACACTACCTTATGATAGGTGTCAAGGAACGACGACAGGTCACGTGACTGGGTCTTGGCGCACCCACGTTGATAAAGTAGCATCATTCTGTCATCCTCGTCCACGTATCTGCTTCAGTTTTCCTGACGAATGATAGCATCACCAGGCGCTCTGGTCTAGCGTCATATCGCCTCTGTTTAGTACGATCAACACCTGACGTTCACGCCCCCCGTTCAGAAAGGTATAAACCCCGCAAGAGCGAATTCCTCTAGCTGTCCTTCAGCTACAGCCAGTACTTCTTCCATATCTCAGCACGATCCTTTCGCTAGGCCTGTCGTCATCATGATCCAAGAGACACGCAAGCAAGAAGAGGAGGAGAATACTCCGGAGAGCTCGGTCGACGGCGGAGACAAGAGCCAACAAGAGCCCTTGAATATGCCTGGTTTCTCCCCTGAGCAAGCCCATTCTCTCAGCGTGTACATCAAGGCAACCGTGGCCGTCGCTGTTCGAGAACGTGTTGATGAGGCTATTGCCAATTATTTGGCAAAGCACTTTGGAACGCAAGTTCCGCAACAGCCACCATCAGATGACTTTAAAGAAGAAGTGGAACAAAAGCCGGAGCAATCCTACAATGATGTCGTTCCTGTCGAGAGACTGAGAGCACAAGACGTCGGGTTTTTTGATCCCGAGTACGAGGATGAGAAATCTGGCAATGCTCGAATTGTCAGTGCTGGAAAACATGTCATTTATCGGGACGTCTACACCTTTGTGCACAGGCTACAGGATTTAGCCTACTCTCATGGCAACACTGTTATTAGCGTCATTCCTGAATGCTTTCGTGGCGGGGCACTTATGTGGTACACCGCAGAACTGTCAGCTCTAGAAAAGTCCGATCTACGTGCGTCAGATCTAGCCACATGGTATTCTACACTCATTTCGCGATGGAAGATGCCGACATCTGTTGCCCTGGCAACTCTCACGTCCTCGTCTTATGGCCTCCGCGAACTCAGACATCAGTCGCCTAGAGCATGGATCCAGCAAATGCTCCACTGTGCAAAGGCCGCTAATTTCGACTCCACCCACAACCAGTTGACAATAATTTGGAACGGTCTAGATGTCACTCTGCGCCGTGATATTCCTGAACCGGACATGTCAACGACACTTTCCATGTTTTTGGGGCACATTGACAGCAAGACGGCTATCTGGCGAGAAATGGCTGACACACCTCCGCACCAGCCAACCCAACAGCGTCAATACCGGTCGGTCCAGCAACAGCTAACCTATGACCAGAAATCACCTTACCATCGTCCGCCGCAACAACAGGGTCGCCATCAGTATACAAGAGGCGGAGACAACGGGCCCAACCAGGGCAGATTCGCCCCGAAGATCCCCGTGGCCGACGGCAAGCAAAATGCCTTCTCGGGTGAGGGAACACCTGACGGCAACGGGTTTTATGAAGACGAAGACGGCTATGAGTACTAGGTTAGCCCCAATGAGGCGGAACAACAGGCCTAAAACGTTGGACTTTTTGTATGCATGCTTTAATGGTTCGCCACAAGAGGCATAGCGCTGCAGACTTCGCGCACCTTCAAAGACGTCGCTAATTGACTACAAATCGCTTGTCACACACGCTTTGTCATTTTCGTTCCGGATCCCCCAGGATCTCCCCGTAGAATGGGCCAATTTTTGCATATGGGCTACTGAAAGTCTCACGATTAGTGAATAAGATGTGAATATAAGGTAGTAAGGTACTATAGTAGATAATCTAGTGTGGTTTTTGCTAAGAGTTCATATCATATTGCACACGCCAAATAACGATAGCGCCAAGCGCGACTTTTGTCAGATGACACGATATGACGATAAGCCGATGCAAGTCATCATAACATTATGTGATTAGCATGTCCTGCACTTCTTCCGTGGATTGACCTCGATCACAAGTGGCGTTTCTGACCGAAACCTCTCCGAGCAGCTTCCATTTCAGCCATGTTCGACATCCTCCCAAATCTGCTTTCGTATGTCGCTTTGCTAACATTACCCCTCCAAGCCCTTCAATCAGCTGCTTGTCTGCTTCCAATCGTCCCAGCAGCTCCAATAGCGAGCATATACTAACAGTACGTTCGTAATAGATCGATCATCACTATCCTCTTCCCCATCTTCGCTTCCTACAAGGCCCTCCGTACCTCGGATCCAGCGCAGCTGACACCATGGCTTATGTACTGGGTTGTCCTGTCTTGCTTTTCGCTCGTTGAATCCTGGACATGGTTCATACTCGCATGGTAATCTACCTACCCCATAAGATGCCTGGTGTATACTGACATCATAGGCTCCCCTTCTACGCATACTTCCGCCTCTTCATCCTATCCTACCTCGTTCTTCCCCAAACCCAAGGCGCCAAACTCATTTACCAAAGCCACATCCACCCATTCCTAGCCCACCATGAACATGACATCGACAGATTCATCACCTCAGCACACAACCGCGCCAGAGCCGCCGGACTGACCTATCTCAAACGCGCCATCGAATTCGTAAAAGAGAATGTGCTGGGTATACAGCCAAAGGCTAGATCTGCAGAGGCATATCCTCAAGGTGCAAACTACGCACAGAACCTATTGTCGAAATTCAATCTGCCGAGTGCACGACAAGGGCTAGCCGCCCCCGCGGGCGATTTCTACGGCCTCCTCAGCGCCGCTGCTGGCAGTATTAGCACCACAAGTGGTGCGAGCAGGGAAACGCAGGCTGAAGATCTCACTAAATCTGGAATACTCGTACCACAAGGCATGACCAGCGCCTCGGAGAAGATGACGTTCCTGTCTACGCAAAGGGAGAGACTGAGGGTGCTGCTCTCAGCACTGGATAAAGAGGCCAATGACCTAGGTCCCGAGGCGGCAATCGAGCGTGATGTCGAGAAACGCATGACTGGCCAGCAACTGAGTGAGGGCCTGAGGAAAAGCAAGAGCGAAGCGGAATTCGATGAGATAGGGAAGGATGATTTGAAGGGCGAGAAAGAGGGGAAGGCTGCTGCTGCTGCTGCTGGCGGGTACAGGTTCTGGAGCTGGGGTGCGAAAGCTGTGGCGGAGATGGGGAAGGAGGAGCCTAAGGGTGAAACTAGTGCCAGGGATACTGGGATATGATACGGTTGTGAGCTTTATGATAGATGATATTGGTATGAGCAACGATTGCATATATACGGTATTCCCCCTAGATACACCCTTTGCGTCTTCTCTCTGTCTTATGAGATTTGAATGCTGGGAGACATCTGACAACTCAGTCGGTCCAGGGTACACAAGCCCATGCGCAAATTGTCCCACTTTGATTTGCAATCCTATGCACAGAGGATCACGGTCCTTCATCATCCTACAATAAGATTGCTTTCGGTACTACGTAGCGCCGAAATACCGTTTTTCGCCATTGCGGATGTCGAGAACGACACTCCTCTGTCCCGTAATAATTCAACTACGGAAGATAATGTGGACATGAACAAGCATCGATCTCCTATTTGGTGCATGGGATGTAATCTCGATATTGATGGGCGTAGTCTGGTGGCCGGCGATGTGACTTCGAGGTGGAGATTGGGCAAGGCATTTCGAAGTGTTCAGAGGTGGTATTGGGAGGCAGATTCATTCATGATTTTGCAATGCTTAAGTTGATGTAAAGATATCTGGGTATTAGCACCTCTCTCTTCCCTCGCCTCGCATAACCAAAAATCTAAAGAATTCCTTTGAGACAAAACATCCAGATTCCCGAAATGAGCAAGCGTGTACTCCCGCGATGCATGAGACAGATACTTTTCCCCCCGCCTACCCTAAATAAAGGACAGCTCACGCCGTTCCCATGACAGTTTGCACCGCTTTTGGGAACATAAAGGTCTTGCTCTTGATCATCTTGACCGCAATGCTGGGGGCCCACCATCCAAACGCGGCCCCAACGCCGCCATTCGGACCCACGGGAACGAACTGTGTTTCCTTTGTCGTCATTGGTTTGTGTACTTTGCCCTTGCCTTTGCCACTCAGCTCTGCGATGATGTTGCCTGCCGTTGTCGGAGCAGCTGTCTGGATGTGTATGATGCCACCGGGGTCGGCAGACGAAGTCGTAACGTCTCCAACGGCGTAAGCGGAAGTAGCATTGGGAATGCGCTGGTATTCGTCGATAATGACTTTGCCTTCACTGTTGAGGATGGAAGAGGGAAGGAAGGAGGAGGCGGGGGTGCGGCCGGTGGCGACGAGGAGGAGGTCGATGGTTCGTGAAGAACCATCGCTGAGGATGATCTCGGTCTTGCCGTCGGCGGTCTGCTTTGAGTCCTTGAGACGCAGCTTGTGCTCGACGTTGACACCCATGCCTTCGAGCATCTCCTGTGCTCGTTGTCCAATAGATGGCCGGAGAGCTGGTAGGAGACGCTCGCTACCACTAAGTATGTGTATGTCTTTGGGTGAGGCGGTTTTCTTCCCATACATTTCCCCTAATTCGCCAGCTGTTTCGACGCCAGCCGCTCCACCACCGATGACCCAGACGCTCTTAGCTGCAGGTAGGCGTGTTTGGACATCTTCATAGGCTTTGAGTGTTGGGACGTGGGAACCCTGCAATGCGTAAAGCGGGCTCTGGCCCGTGGAGCCTGTTGCGATGACCAGAGTATCGTACTTCATCGTTTTTGTATCGGAGGCCAAACTTTCTTTCTCGTCCTTAAGCTTGTAAGAGATCTCGAGGTTGCCCATCTCAATACCTGTGACCTCAGCGTGCACTAATTGGTAGAGCCCGGAAGGGTATGAGGTGAAGCCTTTGGTGATTGGGATGAAGGAGTCCATGTTGTCGTTTGGGTACGGCTTGAGCATGGCGCGAGGGGCGCCGACTGACCACCAGAAGTGGGTGCTATTGGAGATCATGGTGACCCTGTAGTCTTCCTTCGTCGAGGCTTTGAGCCCTGGGAGGGCTTTGAGGAGGGCATGGGCGACGCCAATGCCGCTATAAGAGCCGCCCAAGATGACAATGTTGTGTGTGGAATCGGACATATTGGCTGGTGGTAGTGAAAGTAGGGCAATGTTGAGAGGGCAAGTGGTGGAAGCTGCACTGTTCGAAGGGAGTGAGCTCGTGTTTATCTGAGTGTTAAATGTAATTTCTTTGTAATCATAAGCCACAAGGCTGCATTAGATGATTCCTCACCAGCATGATATCTTCCATTGTTGTACAGACTCACTTACTGAGCACAGCTCGGACAATTTGGTGACTATCAGCCCGAGCGGGAACGGCTCTTGGTGCATCCGGGACAGGGAGCATATGATCACAAAATGCAGAAAGGAAAGGTTTTGGATTATTGAAAAAGTTACGCTAGGGATAACAGGCTAATTGCAGCTTACAGTACAGTGCGAGAGTGCCAGGGGTGCACGCGACCATTTCGTGCTGAGGGTCTCGATCTCTCTGCGAGCTGCAAGCAGTGATTGGATGCAGCCGCTAGTGGCATAATCTACCTACTCGGCCCCTTATCGATAGTGTAAGCTAGCAGACTAGCTCAATCCCGAGCGTTTGGTAAGGTAGAAATCTGATCGTCGATTGACAGCACCTCGCCTTTCATGCAAAGTGACCGCATACTGTAGAATTGACCCATGGTGGCCTTAATACCGTCTGACATCCTTCGCAATGCTTGCCATTCAACCGGGGTGATGTGGGGCTAGCAGCTTTGGAATTATCGGGTGTTAAATTGTTTGTTATATGAGCTCACGACTACGCAGTCCTCTGTCATCTTTTGCTTCTCTATGTGAATTGAGTTCTTCTGTTACGTGATGTTGTGTCCTCAATCTAGCTCCTAGTGACTCACGACATTGGAAGCCTTGATCACAGATGTACTGCGATTTAATGCCGAGTCACCGTCTCTGATCTTGATAGCGGCCAGCAAAACAGGATCAATATATTGGAAATACTCCCTGCAGGTCCATTAGCGGACAGACCGTTGCAGCATATACACTTCTTACACGACAACGTCCATTGCAACATCCGGCAACTCGACCGGTTCCTCCTTGGATCTAGCTGGTAGCCTTTGCGAAATTGTTGCTCTGACCGCACTGCTCGGGTCGAGGGTTCGCTCACCGCTAAGTTTGTGGCGGCTGCGAATCTGGACTGGCTAAGAGAGAGGCTTCGAGTCAGGAGCAAGGAGACTGATGGTGCCATTGGAGTTAGCTTGAATTTCGACGGAGGGACTGTGCAAAGCATCTCGAGAATTACCAGTGCTGCTGGCTTGTCTTGCAAGAGTTGTGTGGTGTGTCTGACTGCCATTTGTACCAACATGACTAGATGACCACCATTGAGAGACTTGTCTCTACACCTACTCACAGTCTTTGTAGGATGGAAAAGAATACACCCTCAAGCTTCCTCGCCACGACATCTATACCTTCGGCCAATGCACATCAGGTTTCCTCGAAGTTGCGTTGGCAGTCGAGGCGACCGGCTCTTTCCGAACACATACTGATATGAAATGCCTACTCTAGGAGGCTAGTACCGGAATCGCATGATTTGATTGGCCAGGCACTGTCTCTTCACTCATTGCATCTTGGATGATGTTTGTTATGTAAAAGCACGATGCCATTAGGATGGTGTTCATCAGCGCATGTTGCTGGGATTTGTCCTCCTAGGCTCAGTCCTCTCACTGGTTCTCGGTCTCTCAAGAGAAAATTCGAAACGGATGAAGGAGCCGGAGGTGAATACAGCTTGTCAGCTACCCACCCGGATGGATAGTGGCAGGAGGAGTTTTGCTCGGGCTCTTGGCACCGCCATAGCCACAAACGCAATCTATATGAAATCTTTCAGTTAGAAGTCACGCGTTTTTGGTATCTTGACTGGCTTCCAAGGCGTCTGGCTAGCCCTTGCCATGAGCGTTTTGATTTCGCTTCGGCGTGGGAATCAACAGGGTCTTCTATCATTCCGTCTTGATCAAGAGAGATTTCTACAGAGCTCCGAGTGGCTTCTACGCTATCGAAGTACCAGATGCATACCAATCCGAGAGAAATCTATTACTGTAAAGAAGACTGGTAGATCTAGGCAGTGGCTCTAACGTGAGAACAGGTGGACATCGGCACAGGCCAGCTCTCGGAGATCGCAATCACTGGGAGGCAATCTACTGTCAAGCGCCTGCCGGACCTTTGGGTCCAAACCCACCGGCATATTCGGATCTTACGATCTGATAATCGGCCGTAGAGGTAGTACGAGTGCGGTACCCGTAGCCAGTGTACTGACTGGTAAGGTGGCTGCGCCCAAGCCTGATCCAGAGCCAGGTGTCGGCCCCTCAGTCCATCCTTAGAGCAACTCGAATGCTGGCAGAGACATCTACTGGATGTACTAGATCCATTGCGGCGATGGCAGATGGCAGAAAATTCACACTACGGACACGAGGTCCCTTGGAGCTCGCATCGTTCGGATGCTATCGGATGCGTAAGTAGTTCTCAGGCTTGCGAGCGACAAATCTTTGACCACTCATAATATGCGAAAGAGATTTTCTTGCATTCGTTGACTGGACTTGCAGGACTGACGAAAACCTCGTGTGATACGGGAGTCGGATGCTCAGAGCATACTGGGTCTTGCACTTGAAATCAAGTTAGCCATGAAGCCGGAGTGACTAATTTCTCTCGCCCTAGACCCCTTCTAAGAGTTCGATTAAAGCTCGCGAACCTGGCCCCTAGCCATCTTCACACATCAAAGGAAGCAAAGATATTGAAGTCACTTGATTGATAGTAATGATCTTAAAATTTGTGGGCCGAACATCGGTGGATGCGTGGGTGCCCATTCCGACATTCGGGTAGTCAGGGTGAATTCAACGAAAACGCCTGTGGGTGATGAAGCATTTGCATCTAGAAATCTGGACACCGCGCGCATTCTTGGTACGATTCCCGACCATGTAATGTTGTCGCAATAATTGTTCCGATCTGAGGATATAATAAGAACCTGGTTTATTTCTGCTTGGAGATGCCTCCATCATCGGCTGTCCAGGTTCATTTGAACAACCTCCACAATTCAAGTCGAGCAAGATCGCACAAAATCTTCTCTTTGCCTTCATCATGTCAGATCGAGATGGTAGTGGAATGACAAGGCAGCAACAGCCCACCTTGGAGGATCTTGTTTTCTTTCTGAAAACGTTTTATAATGGACGTAGGAACGACTCGGGGACTCACGATGATGATCTTATAAGTCAGCTCTACCCGCATAGGCCTGTTGTCTCGCGCGCAGTTTCAGACGTCGTCAGGTCCAGCCCTCATCTCATCCCTCAAATTTTTCAGTCTGCGGCCACCCCAGCCAAACGTTCTGAGGCCGAAGGTACACTGCGAACTTCTGATCGTTTGTGAGAGTCAGATGGGAAACTTTATGCTAAGTGATATGTACAGAGGCTTTCGACATCAATCAACGGGCATACGTGTTCATAGACCATCTTGATAACAAGGTTCGAAATGTTCATTGAATTATCGCTTCGGCTTTGGAATCAGACTAACATTTTGCCTCGTACAACAGCACTGGGAACATCTGCTGGGCATGATGACTCGAAGCATCAAAGTACCCAAGGTAATTGGCGGCAAGCTGATACACACGCATGAACCCGAACTTGAACGACTGAGCAAGATTACTGATAGTATAGTAAACAGACAGAGTGTAGGTTACTTCCGAGTCCTGGCAACAAGGTCCACTTCAACTACACAGAGGAACCTGCATCAGACTATGTCGAGCAGCTTAAGAGCCCAGAAGGCCTCGGAGAGAGTCGCCTCATGACGTATCATCAACTCGGCGCTTCGTTCATTACACCTGTTTCATCTTCGGAAAAGCACGCCCACTTTCAGACCAAGATTATACAAATGCGCTATGCCAAAAAGCAGTATGGGGACAAGGCATCTAACGAAAGAATCGAGGCCCGCGCCAATGCTGTAATGGAAATGACACTTATCTTCAAGAAAGAAGAAGGTGAGTGGAAGGTTTCGGGAATGGCCGGTTCCATCAGATGGATTGAGTTCAACACACTGAAAATATTCGTCGGCACCATTCACCCTGAGATAGAAAAGACCCGTAAGAAGGTCGTGGAGAATACTCTGAGGTACCATCGACTCCTACTTGGTCCGAAGGAAGACACAAGATCATTGTCTCGCCAGCAACGCCAAACCCCAACGTCGCAGTCATTACGCGGCAATGGTGCCGCCCTTGGGCCTCCATACCGTAGCCGGAATGATGACCATCTAGGACTAGGGAACCAAGGCGGCCATCTTGCTAATCAGCAGTCAGCGCGGCGGTACAGTGAATGGTAGAGCTTGAAGTTGCACTGATGCTGGCTCGAATCTGATGCACCTTGGCGTTCATGGTCAGTTCCTCGTATTGCAAATCTACACCGCAGAGGTGATAGTTGGCTTCATTTGCCATCTACAATGCTACTTGGAAAAAATTCATGAAAATTTCCGATGGGTTTCCGCAGTTCAATCAACTCCACTACCAGCTTGCATCAAATCGAATCGGTCGATGCTATCAACGCTCGTGCTGAACCTCTTCTATTTGAGACCTGCCTTCTTCGGAGCCTTTTCTCTTTTCATCTTTCTCACCTTGCATTCCGGACCGCTCAAACACCCCCCAGCCTACCACTGTGCGACAGAACCGACAAGATCCTCGCCCCTTTAATGTGTGAGACCCAGTAGTCTAGGCTCCCTACTCCCTAAAGTCCTCTTCGAACCATTCCTACGCCATATATCTCGATCATCTCAAACACTCTTCTCAATCTCTCCACCCACTAGCATCAAACATGCCACCATTCCTCAAAATTCGCCTCAAGCTGTACTGTCCAACACCCAAACAGAGCTTTCGTAATATGTGGACGGTATGCACTAGCTAACTCTGATTCGAGTATTTGTAGCAATGGCTACCAAGAATAACAAATACTATGGTGATGGACAATTGCGAGTTTTAGTATTTAGTCACAGTACACTGTTTTTGGTATATCTTATTAGCAGTAATGGAACTACGATGGACCGTCGATTTCGTTGATGGGCGTGCTGCGATGATATAAGCCTCCCTTCTTCCTTTGTTTGTTAGCTTTCTCATCTCCGTCTTTCCTAGGCTTCTTAGCCTTGGCGTTGTGGTGGCTGGAACTGGGTGTGACTGTCTCGTTAGCGTTGAGGAAGTGATATGGTGTTGATGGTATGTGTGTTGTTTTAGGATGCGATGGGAGGAATGGTTGGGGGTGGAGGGGGAGGGGTAGGAGGGGGGGTTGTGTATTTTCTAGAAAGGGGAAGGGAGGGAGGGT
>JAABUK010001150.1_pt1 | contig 51545 bp, 56 predicted proteins | sample 5559141 | NCBI WGS metagenome assembly JAABUK01 (sample SAMN10711869, study PRJNA513367) | rock metagenome | isolation source: Antarctica rocks | place: Antarctica: Victoria Land, Pudding Butte nord | collected 2016-01-03 | reverse complement strand
CGCCACGTCATCGGGAAACCACACCCGAAACTCCTGATACGTCCGCGGATAATCCACCCCGCCGACCGGCCCCGCCTCCGCGAAATCCACCTGACCAGCATAAGTCCAGTCAAGCAGATAAGCAGTTTGTCCGATCGTGGCCGATGCGCGGCACCTTGCACCTGGTGGCAGCCGAGGACCTCCCGTGGATGTTGCGACTCTTGGCCCCGCGCGTGCTCGCCAGCGCCGCCGGCCGACACGCCCAGCTCGGCCTGGATGCCGCGACCTTTGACCGTGCGCGCAGGGTGACGGGGCAGGCATTGGCCGGTGGTGGTCAGCTGCGCCGCGCTGAGCTGATGACGATGTGGGATGCGGCCGGGTTGAGCACGGCCGGACAACGGGGATACCACCTGCTGTGGCACCTGGCGCAGACCGGCATCGTGTGCTTCGGCCCCACGCAGGGCGGCGAGCAACTCGTCGTCTTGGTCGACGACTGGATACCGCACCCGCGGCTGCTCGAACGCGAGGAAGCGCTGGGCGAGCTGGCTTTGCGCTACTTCCGCAGCCACGGGCCAGCGACCATCAAGGACTTCACACGCTGGACCAACTTGAGGGTGGCCGATGCGAAAGCGGGCCTTGCGCTCGCGCGCAGTCGCCTCGCCGGCACCGAATCCGGTGGCGTCGAATACTTCCTGGACCCGCAGACTTCCGAACGCCTCAGAGCCTGTCTTTTGGAGGTGCGCGGGACCTTTCTCCTCCCCGGATTCGACGAGTTCATGCTGGGATACGCCGACCGCAGCGCCGCGCTGCCCCGCGAGTTCGCCGACCAGATCGTGCCGGGTGGCAACGGCATGTTTCGGCCGACCGTCATCAGCGACGGGGCGGTCGTCGGCACCTGGTAACACGTCGGCCGCGGTGTGCAACGCAGCGTCTCCGCCACCCCGTTCCGCTCGTTCTCCGCGGAAGTCCTCGATGCGATCGCAGAGCGATATTCGACGTTGCCCTGAAGTCGCGTCGAATCGAGGCGAGACCGTGACTAACAGGTTCGTGCCGAACGCAGGACTGCGACGGTCACGACTGCGTGAGAACATGGGGCGTGCCCGAGGGAGATACGGTGTGGCTGGCGGGCAAGCGCCTCCGGGCGGTGTTGGTCGGTGAGCAACTGATCCGTGGCGAACTCCGACACCCCGAACTGTCCACTGTGGACCTCAAGGGTCGGACGGTGACCTCCGTGGCCAGCGTCGGCAAGCATCTGTTGACCCGCTTCGACGACGGGACGTCGCTGCACACACACTTCCTGATGGATGGCTCCTGGCACCTCTATTCCCCGGGTACGCGCTGGCAGGGGCCCGATCATCAGGTGCGTGCGGTACTCGCAACCCGAGGCAAGTACGCCGTCGGCTACCGGTTGCACCAGATGAAGCTCATCGCAACGGCAGAGGAGGTTCGTCTACTGGGCCATCTCGGGCCCGACCTGCTTGACGAGCACTGGGGCCCGACGATGGAGGCGGACGCTGTGCGCAGGCTGACTGCAGACCCGCAGCGTGAGCTAGGGCAGGCGCTGCTCGACCAACGGGTGCTGGCCGGCGTCGGCAACCTCTACAAGACCGAGGTGTGCTTCCTGCTCGGCGTCTCCCCCTGGGCGCCGGTGTCCGCGATAGACCCGACACTGTGCGTTGAGCTGTGCCGAAAGCTGTTGTGGCAGAACGCTGACCGTCCCCAGCAGTCCACCACCGGCTCGCTCGCACGTGGCCAGGAGCACTGGGTCTTCGAACGCACCGGAAGGCCGTGCCGCCGCTGTGGCACCCGCGTGCGGACGGCGCCGCAAGGCACCGGGGAACACCAGCGGATCAGCTACCTGTGCACCGCGTGCCAGCCCGGGCCCCACCCCGTGCTCAGCGACGCGCGCCCCGGTGTATCCCGGCCAGCTCGGCCAATGCCTGCGTAAGACCGTCGATGCGCTCGACGGTGTCCTGCAGCGTCTGCGCGTGCGCCCCACGAGTGCTGGAGATCGCCACCGCGCGCGCCGCCGCCGCGACCACCCGCTCGTACTCGTGCACGCCGTCCTCCAGCTGTGCGGCAAGTTGGCTGAGCACTGGTTGTAGCTCTGCAGCGGCAAGGGCGCTGGTATCGCGGGCCCGTTCCAGCGCAAGCAGATCCGTTGCCTGCCGGCGCAGCACGACTGCCGCCGCGGCCGCGGCCGTGCCGACCTCGTGCACTTCCCCACTGGGAACAACGACATTCGCATCCAGCACGCTGACCAGCTCACGCAGGCTGATCTCCGCGACGCCGAGACGCCGCAGCGGAGCATGCGTGGCCGAGCGCCGAGGCGGCAGACCCGAACGGTTGTTCCGCTCCGGGGGCAGCGGCCTCTTGTGCAACCGCCGCAGTCGAACCGCAGCACCGACGGTGGGCGTCGCGACCAGCGCCGTCAGACCACACCCAGCCGCGATGAGCAGGGACGGTGCATCCAGGACGGCCAGGCCCACGGTGCCGGTGGTGAATGCACCGCTGACGCTGCCCAAGGCGACGGTGGTGTGCAGCGCTGCGCGCCGCTGTCGAAGCAGCCTGCGCCGGGGGTCACCCCAGCGCGACATGGCGGCGCTGACGCTCCGTACCACCACCTGGGTCGATGCCCAGGTGGTGGCCACAGCGAAGCGAGCAGCAGCCACGAGGAAAAGCTCGTTCAGCCGTGCGCGGGCGGCTCGGCCGCGGGCTTGGCGGTGTCGATGGCGGGAGCGTCGCCGCCCGGCAACGCGTCACCACCCTTCATGGAGGCGCGGATCTGCTCCAACCGCGAGTGCCCGGCCATTTGGACGGTGGACTGCTGCACCTCGCGCATCCGACCTTCCACCGAGTTCTGCGACAGCTCCGTCGAGCCGAGGGCATTGGCGTAGCGGCGCTCGATCTTGTCCCGAACCTGATCCAAGGAGGGGGTGTTGCCCGGGGCGGACAGTTCGCTCATCGACCGCAGCGAACTGCTGACCTGCTCCTGCATCTTCGCCTGCTCCAGCTGGCTCAGCAGCTTCGTGCGCTCGGCAATCCGCTGCTGCAGGTTCATCGCGTTCTGCTCGACGGCCTTCTTGGCCTGTTCGGCAGCCTGCAGCGACTGGTCGTGCATGCCCTTCAGATCCTCGACGCTCTGCTCTGCGGTGACCAGCTGGGCGGCGAAAGCCTCCGCGGTGTTCTCGTACTGCACGGCCTTGGCCTCGTCGCCCTTGCCGCGTGCATCGTCAGCCAGATTTACCGCCTGACGCGCACTGGACTGCAGCTTCTCGACGTCGCCGAGCTGGCGGTTGAGCTTCATCTCCAGCTGTCGCTGATTGCCGATCACCGCCGCAGCCTGCTGCGACAACGCCTGATGCTGGCGCTGAGCGTCCTCGATCGCCTGCTGGATCTGGATCTTGGGATCGGCGTACTCGTCAACCTTGGAGGAGAAGAGCGCCATCGTGTACTTCCACGCTTTGATAAACGGGTTGGCCATCGTGTGCGCCTGCCTCCATCGTTCGGCGCCGCCCTCGGGCGACAGTCGGTTGCGAGCAGGAACCTGACGCCCCCGCCACCACAGCTACGCTCTCATCTTCTCAGCACACACCGTCTCATTCCACCTCTGACGGCGGCCGACGCGCACAGTTCAGGCCGCGCGCGCGGCCACCCGCACCGAGCCGGGGGCGGCGATGACCACCCGCGTGCCGTCCACGATGTTCTCGGCCGAGCGGGCGGGCTCGGGTGAGGTGATGCCGTCGATCTGCTCGCCGACCGCCAGAGCCTCGCTGACGTCACCGAAAACGCGCGACAGTGGCACTTCGAGCGCATCGCAGATTGCGGCGAGGAGCTCGCTGGAGGCCTCCTTGCGACCGCGCTCCACCTCGGAGAGGTATCCGAGGCTCACCCGCGCGCTACCGGACACCTCCCGCAGGGTGCGGCTCTGCGCCGTACGCACCCGGCGCAGACTGTCCCCGATGGCCTCACGCAGCAGCAGTGCCATGGTGCCGCCCTTCAATTCGTGTTAGATGCATTATCTCCTACAACGTCATGGCACCCGCGAAGGGTTCCCTGGCCCTGATCTGGTCACACGACGATCCTGCAACATGTTGCCCGTCGGCGCCATCGCGGACAGTGCCTGATCGCGGTCACGAGAGGCGAGCTGCGGCCTGTTGAACGCGGATTCCTTTGGAGCGCAGTCGAACGGCTCGCACGACGTAGTCGACGCCGGTCACCACGGTGAGCACCACGGCGACGACCATCACCGCCTGACTCACGGTTTGCGCGGCGTCGCCGAGGCGCAGCACGTAGAGCCCGATGGCTATCGCCTGCACCAGGGTCTTGAGCTTGCCCCCTCGGCTGGCGGGGATCACCCCGTGGCGAATCACCCAGAATCGCAGCAGGGTGACACCAACCTCCCGCACCGCGATCACGACCGTCACCCACCAGGCGAGCTCACCCAGGATGCTCAGCCCGATGAGCGCACCGCCGATGAGCGCCTTGTCCGCGATGGGATCGGCGATTCGCCCGAAGTCGGTGACCAACCCGTACTTTCGGGCCACCTCGCCGTCGACCCGATCGGTCACGCAGGCCACCGCGAACACCACGAACGCAGTGATCCGCCAATTCCACGAGGGATCGGGACCAGCAAACAGCGCGCCCAAGAACACGGGCACCAGCGCGAGCCGCGCCATGGTGAGTATGTTGGCCGCGTTGAGCAGCGGCGGGGCGTCCGCTGCTGGGGCCGTGCTCACCCCGCGCTCCTGCTCGGGCCGATCGTCTCGAGCGGCTGCACTACCAGGTCCACCCCGTCGCTGCCGACCACCCGGGCACGGACGAGTTCACCCACCGCGACGTCGCCGACGTCGGTGAAGACGCACTCGCCGTCCACCTCGGGGGCCTGGTGCTCAGCCCGCCCGGAAGCCAGGCCGACCTCGGCCTCGTCCATGTCATCCAGGTCTTCCGTGCCGTCGCGTTCCACCAGCACCACCACCTCGGTGCCGATCCGGTCTTCGGCGCGCTGGGCAGTCAACTCGTCAACCAGGCTGGAGATGCGCTGCACCCGCCCGTTCACCTCGGCCGGATCCACGTGCCCGTTCAGGTCCACCGCCTCGGTGCCGTCCTCGTCGGAGTAGCCGAACACACCCACCGCGTCCAGTCGGGCACCGATCAGGAACTGCTCCAGCTCGACCAGGTCGTCCTCGGTCTCGCCGGGGAAGCCGACGATGACGTTGGTGCGAATCCCGGCCTCCGGGGCCAATGCGCGGATCTGCTCACACAGGGCCAGGAAGCTTTCCCGGTCACCGAAGCGGCGCATCCGGCGCAGCACCCGCCCGGATGCGTGCTGGAAGGACAGGTCGAAGTAGTCGGCGACTCCCGGCGTGGCGGCAATGGCGCGTACCAGCCCCGGCCGGGTCTCTGCGGGCTGCAGGTAGCTCAGCCGCACGCGGTCGATGCCGGGCACTGCGGCGAGCTCGGGCAGCAGCGTCTCCAGCAGGGCGGTGTCGCCGAGGTCTTTGCCGTAGGAGGTGGAGTTCTCGCTGACCAGGTAGAGCTCGCGCACACCGTGCTCGGCCAGCCAGCGAGCCTCGGCCAGCACCTCGGCCGGCCCGCGGGAGACGAAAGAGCCGCGAAAGGAGGGGATCGCGCAGAAGGAGCAGCGTCGGTCGCAGCCCGACGCCAGCTTGAGCGGGGCCACCGGGGCGTCGTCCAGGCGGCGCCGAACCACTCGCGAGGCCGGGCCCCAGGCGTGGCCGGGGACGGTGACCTCGGTGGCGGCGGCCGGGCGTTCGGCCGGCGAGATCGGCAGCAGCAGACGCCGATCCGACGGGACGTGCGAGGCGATGGCGTGCCCGCTGAGGACGTCACCGAGGCGGGCCGCCAGGTCCGGGTAGTGGTCGAAGCCGAGCACCGCATCGGCCTCCGGGAGGTCCTTCGCCAGCTCGGCACCGTAGCGCTCAGCCAGACACCCGACTGCCACCACCTTGGCGCCGGTGTCCGACGCGGCCAGCAGCGTGTCGATGGAGTCCTTCTTGGCCTGTTCGATGAAGCCGCAGGTGTTCACCACCACCAGGTCCGCAGGCTCACCGTCGGCGACCAACTCGTAGCCGCCCTCGGCCAGCCGTCCGGCCATCTCCTCGGAGTCGACCTCGTTGCGCGCGCACCCCATCGTCAGCACTGCGACGCGGGCGGACGTGGGAGAAGACGAGGAAGACACGCTCGTAGCCTATCCGGCCGCTGGTACTAGCCTGCCCACCATGACCTCGGGAGCGGATGTGCTCGTGCGGCGGGCGCGCACCTCCGACGTTCCGGACATCAAGCGGTTGGTCGATCAGTACGCCGGTCGGATCCTGCTGGAGAAGCCGTTGGTCACCCTGTACGAGTCGGTACAGGAGTTCTGGGTGGCGGTGCGCGACGACGTCGTTGTGGGTTGCGGCGCACTGCATGTGCTGTGGTCAGACCTGGGCGAGGCGCGGACAATCGCCGTTGCACCGGACCTTGCCGGGCACGGCATCGGCCACGCGATCATCGCGCGTCTGGTCGAGGTCGCGGCCGAGCTGGGGCTGCATCGAGTGTTCGTGCTCACCTTCGAGGTGGACTTTTTCGCGCGGCATGGCTTCGTGGAGATCGAGGGCACGCCGGTGGACGCCGAGGTGTATGCGCAGATGCTGGGTTCCTACGACTCCGGTGTCGCCGAGTTCCTCGATCTGTCCGCCGCGAAGCCGAACACCTTGGGCAACACCCGCATGCTGCTCACCCTCTGAGCGTGCCGCCGCAAATTGGGCCTCAATGTGGCTTTCACGGCACGGCAGATGCCCTACTCGTCGGCGTCCGCGCTCGCCGGATCGCCGCCGCGCACCGACCACAGCAAGCCCTCCAGCTCGTCGGGCTTGACCAGCACGTCGCGTGCCTTGGAGCCCTCGCTCGGCCCCACCACCCCGCGGTTCTCCATCAGGTCCATCAACCGTCCCGCCTTGGCAAAGCCCACCCGGAGCTTGCGCTGCAGCATCGAGGTGGACCCGAACTGTGAGGTGACCACGAGCTCGATGGCCTGCAGCAGCACATCCATGTCGTCGCCGATGTCGGGGTCGACGTCCTTGGTCGCCGCCGCCTTCTGCACGGTGACGCCGTCGGTGTACTCCGGCTCCGCCTGCGTCTTCGCGAACTCGACGACGGCACTGATCTCCTCGTCGGTGATGAACGCACCCTGCAGACGCACCGGCCGACCGGACCCCATGGGGAGGAACAGCGCATCACCCATACCAATCAGCTTCTCCGCACCCGGCTGGTCCAGGATCACCCGGCTGTCCGTCAACGACGAGGTGGCGAAGGCCAGTCGGGAGGGCACGTTCGTCTTGATCAGCCCGGTCACCACGTCCACCGAGGGTCGCTGAGTGGCCAGCACCAGGTGGATCCCGGCCGCGCGGGCCTTCTGCGTGATCCGGACGATCGCGTCCTCCACGTCGCGGGGCGCGGTCATCATCAGGTCGGCGAGCTCGTCGACGATGGCCAAGATATACGGATAGGGCCGGTAGACCCGCTCGCTGCCCAGCGGCGCCGTGATCTCCCCGGAGCGCACCTTCGTGTTGAAGTCGTCGATGTGGCGAACCTTGTTCACCTGCATGTCCTGGTAGCGCTGCTCCATCTCCTCCACCAACCAGGCCAGCGCGGACGCGGCCTTCTTCGGCTGAGTGATGATAGGGGTGATCAGGTGCGGGATGCCCTCATAGGGAGTGAGCTCCACCATCTTGGGGTCGATGAGGATCATCCGCACCTCATCGGGAGTGGCCCGGGCCAGCAGCGACACCAGCATGGAGTTGACGAAGCTGGACTTACCGGAACCGGTGGACCCGGCGACCAGCAGGTGCGGCATCTTCGCCAGGTTCGCGGTGACGAAGTGACCCTCGATATCCTTCCCGAGGCCGATCACCAGCGGGTGGTGGTCGACGCGGGCCGTGGGCGCGAGCAGCACGTCGGCCAAGCGGACCATCTCCCGGTCGGTGTTGGGCACCTCGATGCCGACGGCGGACTTACCCGGGATGGGGGCGAGCAGCCGCACGTTGTCGGTGGCCACCGCGTAGGCGATGTTGCGAGCCAAGGCGGTGATCTTCTCGACCTTCACCCCGGGCCCGAGCTCGACCTCGTAGCGGGTGACGGTGGGCCCGCGGGTGAAGCCGGTGACCGCCGCATCGATGTTGAACTGCTCCAGCACCCCGGTAATCGCCTCGATCATCGCGTCGTTGGCGCTGCTGCGGGTCTTCGGCGGATCGCCGGCGGTCAGCAGCGTGGTCGGCGGCAGCACGTAGTCGCCCTCGATCACCCGCTGCACGGAGAGCTGATCGGCCTGGTGATCGGACTTATCCGCCGGCGCGTTCGCAGGAATCGCGGCCGGGTCGATCACGGGTCGCGGTGGCGCCGTTGCTGCAGCGGGCTCCGCCGCAGCGGCTTGGCGTCGGCGTGCGGGCTTGCGCAGCTTTTCCGTCAGCTGATCTTCCAGCTCGTCGGACGGCTCCGGCTCGTCGTACGCAGGAACCTGCTGTTGGGGCGCGGCGCGGTGCAGTAGCGCCCGGACCTGTTCCGGGAGTTGACGGACGGTCGTCGCAGTGAGCACCAACAGCCCGAACAGACCCAGCAAGACCAACAATGGCGCCGCCAGCCACGCCGTCAACCCCGTACTGAGCGGCCCGCCAGCTGCGTAACCAATGCCCCCACCGGCATGCTGCACACCGTCGAGGTCGGTGGGCGATCCCCCGGCCAGGTGCCACAGGCCGAGCACTGACAACCCCAGCAACACTCCGCCGACGACATGTCGCGGGCGCGCGTCCGGTGTGGGATCGGTCCGCATGAGCGTGACGGCGACTCCGACCAACAGCAGCGGGAGCAACCACGCCGCCGAACCGACCACGGCCCGCGCCCCCGAGTTGACGATCGTGCCGACTGGCCCACCGGCCCGCATCCAGACGCCGGAAGCGATGACGACCGCGAGGGCGATGTATCCGAGGGCCAGACCGTCCCGACGATGCCCGTGCTCCAGTTCCCTGGAACGACCCACCGCACGGGCGCCCGCGCCGACTGCCCTCGCGAGGCCGGCAAATGCCTTTCCTATTCCTCGACGCACCCGGCGCTCCGGAGGCTTACGCGGGACGCTCTGTGTGCGGGTGCGCGAGGTCGGGGCCTTCGCCGAACGAACTACCGAGGCGCCAGCGCGTTTGGGCGCGCTTGTGCTGCTCGACGGCCGAGCGGTCGAGCGACGGGTGCCTGTCTTGCCTGCCATACGCGTTACGGTAGTCCCACCAGCCTCAGCAATCGCTTGGGCAACACCACCAGGTTGCTGCAGCCGTTAGTCTGTGCCCGCAACCCCGGTCCACTGACTCGACGCGCCGGTTATCCAGCATGCCGGCGCAACGGGTACCTACTGTCGAGGCGCCCTGACACCAGGCCGAGCCTCGACAAACTGTCGCTAGCCGGCCGTCGTGAACCCCAGTTTGTCGAGTGTCGGCGTCGATGCGACGCGCAGCGCGGCCAGACACGCGCCAGGCACTTGGCCTGCCGGCGGCCCCGGACCGTGCTACCCCACTGCGGGCGTGCTTGTCACCGGGATGATGGTCGGGATGATCATCGGTCGGCGCCCGTACTTGTCGGCCACCCAGCGTCCAACCACCCGGCGCACCGCCTGTGCCACCCGGTGAGTGTCGGTGATGCCCTCGGCCTCCTGCCGCGCCAGCTCGGACTCCACCACCTCGATGCATCCCTCCAGTGCCTTGGGATCGTCGGAGAAGCCACGCCCGGACAGCTCCGGACGGGTGACCGCCCGACCGGTCATCGAGTCGATGGCCACCGAGATGGCGATGAAGCCACCCTCGCCGAGCACCAGCCGGTCGGACAGCGTCGACTCCCCGACATCGCCCACCGAGAGCCCGTCCACGTAGACGTGCCCGACCGGCACCTGCCCGACGATCTCGGCCATGCCGTCGACCAGGTCGACCACCACACCGTCCTCGGCCAGCATGATCCGCTCCTCGGCGACGCCGGTGGCCTTGGCCAGCGCGGCGTTGGCCCGCAGGTGGCGCCACTCGCCGTGCACCGGCATCACGTTGGTGGGCCGTATGGCGTTGTACAGGTACAGCAACTCCCCGGCCGAGGCGTGGCCGGAGACGTGCACCTTGGCGTTCTGTTGGGTGACCACGGTGGCACCCCGCTTGGCCAACCCGTTGACGACCGCGAACACCGAGTTCTCGTTACCGGGGATCAACGAGGAGGCCAGCACCACCAAGTCGTTGGCTCGGATGTTGATCTGGCGGTGCTCGCCGCGGGCCATCCGGGACAGCGCCGAGAGCGGCTCCCCCTGCGAGCCGGTGGACACCAGCACCAGACGGTCGTCGGGAAGCTTGGTGGCGGTCTCCATGTTGACCACCAAGCCGTCGGGGACCTCCAGCACGCCCAACTCCGAGGCGATCTCCATGTTGCGCACCATGGACCGGCCGACGAAGGCCACCTTGCGGTTGTACCGCTGCGCCACCTCCAGCACCTGCTGAATACGGTGCACGTGGCTGGCGAAGGAGGCCACGATCACCCGCTGGCGGGCCTTGCCGATGACGGTGTCCAGCACGCCACCGATCTCCCGTTCCGGCGTGACGAAGCCGGGCACCTCGGCGTTGGTGGAGTCCACCAGGAAAAGGTCCACTCCCTCGTCACCGAGGCGGGAGAACCCAGCGAGGTCGGTGAGACGCCCGTCCAGGGGCAGCTGGTCTAGCTTGATGTCGCCGGTGTGCAGCACCACCCCGGCCGGGGTGTGGATCGCGACCGCCAGCGCGTCGGGAATCGAGTGGTTGACGGCGAAGTACTCGCACGCGAACGGCCCGTGGGTGGTCCGTTGCCCCTCGCTGACCTGCACCAGCTTGGGCTTGAGCCGGTGTTCGCGGCACTTGGCCGACAGCAGCGCCAGGGTGAATCGGGAACCGATCACCGGGATGTCTTGACGCAGGCGCAGCAGGAACGGCACCGCGCCGATGTGGTCCTCGTGGCCGTGGGTGAGCACGATGGCCTCGACGTCACCGATGCGATCCTCGATGTGCCGGAAGTCCGGCAGGATGAGGTCCACCCCGGGCTGGGCGTCCTCGGGGAACAACACCCCGCAGTCCACGACGAGCAGCTTGCCTGCGTGCTCGAACACCGTCATGTTGCGGCCGATCTCACCGATGCCGCCCAGCGCGATGATGCGCAGTCCGGTGCGCGGCGCCTTCGGTGGCAGACCGAGCCGCTGCGTGGGGTCGATGCCCAGTCGCCCTTCCGGACGCTGCTGGGCCGTTCCGCTGTTGCCCCGGCCGCGGCCGCCGCGGTTTCCGCCCCTGCTCATACTGTGCTTCCCGCGAGCAATCCCGAGCGGCGCAGCTGGGTGGCCAGCACCTCGAGTTGGCTTTCGTTCGGCGCGATCTGCGGCAGCCGCGGCACCCCGACGTCCACCCCCGTCAGACGCAACGCCGCCTTCGCGAAGCTCACCCCACCCAGTTCGCTCATGGTGCGGACAAGGGGCAGGCACTGTGCGTTGATGTTTTTGGCGCGCATTACATCTCCGGACTCGTAGGCATCGAGCATCTCGCGCAGCGGGCCAGCGACAATGTGGCTGATCACGCTGACAAAACCGACAGCTCCGACAGCGAGCCAGGGCAAATTCAAGGGATCGTCTCCTGAGTAGTAGGCAAGCTCGGTCTGGCTGATCGCCTCGGCACCCCCGCGCAGGTCGCCCTTGGCGTCCTTGACCGCGAGAATGGTTGGGCGCTCGGCCAGCCGAAACAGGGTGTCGTTCTCGATCGGCACGATGGAACGCGCCGGAATGTCGTAAAGCATCACGGGCAGGTCCGTGGCGTCGGCCACGGCGGTAAAGTGGGCGACCAGACCCTCCTGGGAGGGTCGAGAGTAGTACGGGGTGACCAACAGCAGGCCGTGCGCACCCGCGTCGGCGGCGTTGCGCGCCAGCTCGATGCTGTGTGCCGTGTCGTTGGTGCCCGCCCCAGCGATGACCCCGACCTCCGGGCCCACCGCGGTAAGTACGGCACGCAAGAGCTCGGTCTGCTCGGCGTCCGTCGTCGTCGGGCACTCACCGGTGGTTCCGGACAGGACGAGACCGTCGCAGCCCTGCTTGACGAGGCTGACCGCCAGCGCCGCCGCGGCGTCAAGATCGAGGGCGCCCTCAGGGGTGAACGGGGTCACCATGGCGGTGAGGACTCGTCCGAACGGGCGTCCTGCGGAAGCAGAGGGAACACCGGTGGTCATGACTGGTCACGCTACCCGGTGAACAGCGCGGCGTTGCACACGCACGGTCCACCTAGAAGCTGCGGTCCAGGGTCAGTACTGCCTGGATATCGTCGGGCGCGCCGGCCGGTTGCAGCCGTACCTCGTCGCGTCCGAAAGCGTGCAGCACCAGCTCCTCCGGCGCCCCGGTCAGGGTCACCCGGTCCGGCCCCTGCTTGGCGCTGATGCGCGCTCCGTTCTCGCGCTGCAACACCACGCCGACGGGGCTGTTCCGGTAGCCGAGACGGGAGATCAACCGCAGCCGCCGCCACAGGGAGTCCTGAGTCGCGGCGGAAAGCTCGCGCGGTTCCCAGCCCTGGTGCACCCTGCGAACGTCCTCGTGGTGGACGAAGAACTCCATCGCGTTCACCTGTGCGTCCAGCAGCCGGTACGGCGACAGGGTCGGCGGTCCGGTACGGAACTGCTCGAGCAGCTGGGACCAGTCGCGGGCGGCGAGTCCGCGCTGCACCCGCTCGGTGTAGCCGGCCAGCGCGGGCAGCAGGATTCCCGGCGCGGCGTCCAATCGGGTCTCCCGCAGCACGAGGTGGGCGAGCAGGTCTTTGGTCTGCCATTCCCCGCACAGCGTCGGCGCCTTGGGCCCGACTTCGGCCAGCAGGGTAGCCAGTTCGGCCCGTTCGTGTTGTGCGGCGGTCATGCTCATCCTTCGGTCGCAAAGGGGCTGGTAACGATGTCGCAGCTAACGATCTGCGCCACCTCAGGGTTCGCCCGGCGTCGGATCCACAGGCACGACCACCGGTCGCAGCAGCGACCACGCGACGAACACCGCGGCGACGACGATCATCACGATTCCCGCGATGAGGTTCGCCCGGATACCGCCGGACTTGGCCAATTCTTCGGCCGGACTGAAGAACAATCCCACGACGACCAAGATCACGCCGAAGACGCCGAGCGATCGTCCGGACAGGAAGAAGTCGATGCTGGTGGACACCCGCCGTTTGGCGGCGAACCCGATGAGCATCACGAAGCCGAAGTAGATGGCGACCATTGCGTAGTCGACGAAGTTCGCGTCGAGGCGCAGCGTGTCACCCGCGGCGAGCACCACGGTGTTCTCCTTTGTTCTCGTGCTGGCCAAAACGATCAACTGACACGATGCGCCCCCGGCGAGGGCACAGTGTGAAAGACGCGCGGCGGGTCGAAGCCCGAATTTCGCAACGTGGTCTGGACCGCGGTCGCCACACCATCGGCGGCCGCGGCCTCGACCAGGGCGATGGCGCTGCCACCGAAACCGCCGCCGACCATTCGCGCCCCGTGCGCACCCGCCTCGATCGCGGCGTCGACGCAGGCATCCAGCGCCGGCGTGGAAATCTCGAAATCGTCCCGCAGCGACGCGTGGCCGGCGGTGAGGATGGCCCCGATCGCGCGCGGGTCGGCGCGGGAGGTCAGCACGTCCAAGGTGGACAGCACGCGGGCGTTCTCCGTGACGACGTGGCGGGCCCGGCGCCGCAGCACCGCATCCAGTTGGGCGAGCTCGCTGACGTCGCTGATATCCCGCAGGGCAGCGACGCCCAGGGCCGTAGCCGCGTCGGCGCACTCCTGGCGCCGGTTGCCGTACTGCCCGTCGGGCAAGGCGTGCGGCGCGCCGGTGTCGCACACCAGCAGCGCCAGGTCGGATGCGGCGAGGTCGAAGGGCACCTGAATCGTGCTCCGGTCGCGGGTGTCCAGAAACAAGGCATGAACGGCCTGGCACAGCAGCGACGCGGACTGATCCATCATCCCGGTGGGCGCGCCGACGAAGTCGTTCTCCGCGGCCCGTGCCACGTCGATGAGCCCGAGGGCGTCGTAGGGCAGCGCGAACAGGTCACAGACCGCCAGCGCCACCGAGCACTCCAAGGCGGCCGAGGAGGACAACCCCGCGCCGATGGGCACCTCACCGTCCAGCAGGATCTGCAGGCCGCCGAGCGGATGCCCCGCGGTCCGCAGCTGGTGCAGCACGCCCGCAGGGTAGGCCGCCCAGCCGGCGGGGGTCCCCGGGCTGAGCTCGGCCAAGCTCACCCGGACCGAGTCCCTGAGGTGCTGCACCGACGCCAGCTCGACCACTTCGCCGTCCTGGCGACCTACGGCGGCAAACGTGTTGTACGGCAATGCGATAGGTAGGACGTACCCATCGTTGTAATCGGTGTGCTCCCCGATGATGTTGACCCGTCCCGGTGCAGCCCAGACTCCTTCGGGGGCAGCACCGAAGCGCTGCCGGAATTCCTCGGCCACGTTCATGACGCCACCACCGCACGTAACGACTCGGCGACAACCTCGGGGCTGGTGTCGTTGATGAACACGTTCATCCCGGACTCCGAGCCGGCCAGGTACTTGAGCTTGCCCGGCGCGCGACGGAAGGAGAACAGCTGCAGGTGCAACCACCACTCGTCGCGGCCGCCGTGCGTCGGTGCCTGGTTCCAGGAGGCGATGTAGGGCATCGGGGTGTCGAAGCGGCAGGCGAAGCGGCCGAGCACGTCGAGGTATACGTCCACAAAGGCGTCCCGCTCGGTGTCGTCGAGCGCGGGGATGTCGGGCACCTGACGGTGCGGGAACAGCTGCACTTCGTAGGGCCAGCGGGCGGCGGCGGGGACAAACGCCGTCCAGTGCTCGTTGCTGGTGATCACCCGCGTCCCTGCCACGCGCTCGGCGTCCAGAATTTCACCGAAAAGGTTGCCGCTATGGGCATGCACCTGTTCGAGGATCTTCTGCACCCTGGGTGCCACGAAGGGGTAGGCGTAGATCTGGCCGTGCGGGTGACTGAGGGTGACGCCGATCTCCTCGCCGTGGTTCTCGAAGCAGAACACCTGCGCCACCCCGTCCATCGTGGACAATTCGGTGGTGCGGTGCGCCCAGGCGTCCACCACAAGGCGGGCGCGGTCGTGGCCCAGCTCGGCGAAGCTGAGGTGGTGGTCGCTGGTGAAGCAGACCACCTCGCACCGGCCGAACCCTGGTGCCAGCGTCGCCGACGGTGCCCCGGTGACGTGCTCGGGAAGGTCGGCGTCGATCGAGGTCGCCAGGGACGGGAAGCGGTTCTCGAACGCCACCACTTGGTAGCTGTGCTCGGGGATCTCGGTGGCCCGGGTGGGCGTGGACGGACACAGTGGACATTGATTGGCCGGCGGCAGGAAGGTGCGCGATTGGCGGTGCGAGGCGATGACCACCCACTCCCCCAGCAGCGCGTCGTAGCGGCACTGCGAATGCGTCGTGGTGACGGGGAGCTCACGGGTGTCCACGGCGGCGCGGGCACCGGCACCGTCGTCGGCATCGAAGTAGATGATCTCCCGGCCGTCCGCGAGGCGGCGTCGACTTTCGATCATGTGCTTGCCGCGCTCCTAGGCCTGGTGCTGGTGTGACGCACGATACTTTCCGTGGTGTCGGACGGTAACACCACACCGATCAACGACCTCGCCTCGTAGCCGCGCCTTGTTACGATCCCCCCGCGTACCGACGCGGCGTCCCTCGACGCTCCTTGCGACGCAATTGCCCTGCTGCACAGTATTTTCCCACTACAAGGAGACCGACATGGCCATGAACACGAGCGGCGAGATCGACGTGCACGCGACCCCCGCCGCCATCATTGCCACGATCGTGGACTTCGCGACCTATCCCGAGTGGTCCTCCGCCCACAAGAAGGCGGTGGTCGAGGGGACCGATGCGCAGGGCCGACCGAGCCGTGTACGGATGACGATGTCGATGGTGGGCATCAGTGACGAGCAGGTCGTCGACTACACCTTTGATGGCGACGAGCGGGTCAGTTGGTCGCTGGTGGAAAGCACCCAACAACGCAGCCAGGAGGGCTCCTATATCTTGACGCCCACCGCCGACGGCACGCACCTCGCGTTCGAGCTGGCGGTGGACCTGAAGATCCCCGTTCCCGGATTTCTGCTCAACAAGGCCAAGAAATCTGCGCTGGAGACGGCTACCAAGGGTCTCAAAAAGCGGGTCGAATCGCTCCACTGACCTTGCGTGACGTCACAAATGGTGTCACTATGAGGTCATGGACCTCACGCATTACACCGACGGGCTCGCCGACGATCTGCGCGCCGCGGCCGCACTTGGCGACGACAACGCTCAGCGAACCGCCGCCGCCCTCGCCGCCGCACTGGAGCCGGCCGCCCGCCTGATGCTGATGGCCGCGTTGTCTGACGTCGCCGCCGAGGTCACCGCCGCACTGGGCGACCGCGTCGTGGAGGTTCGCCTGGACGGCCGCGAGGTTCGCGTGGTGGCCGACGAACAACACTCGGCACCGCCGGTCGCGCCCGCTTCGTCCGCACCGCGGCCCACGATGTTCGAGGACATCAACGGTGACATCAGCCGTGTCACCCTCCGGATGGTCGAGCAGCTCAAGGCCAAGGCCGAGCAGGCCGCGAACCACGACGGCGTCTCGCTGAACGCCTGGCTGTCCCAGGCGGTGCAGGGGGCACTGCGGGACGCCGGCGCCTTGGATGCCCGCAGCGCCACCGGTGCCTCGAAGCTCCTCCGTGGCTGGGTGCAGGGATGAACGCCCAGCCGAGCACGGTCGAGCCGCGGCGGGAGCGGTTCCCCGTCTCTGGGACGGTCGTGCAGCTGGACGTGCAGCTCAGCTCCGGTGTGGTCGCCATCGAGCTCGTCGATGCCCTTGACGCTGTCGAGGTGACGTTGCGCTCCGGGCAGGGCAGCTGGTGGCAACAGGGCGTCAGCGGAGTGTTGTCCATCCTCGGCGCAAGCAGCGAGGAGGGACAGGAGTCGCTCGGGCTCGATGCGGAAGCGCTGATCGCCACCGAGATCGCCTTCGCCGCCCAGCGGTCCCGGCTGACCGTGCGGGCGCCGCGCTCCGGAGCCGTCCGTGCCGTAGCGCTGGACCTGCACGTCCGGGCGCCCAGCGCGGCGCACGTGTTTGTGCGCACATCCACAGCGCGGGTGGACATCTCCGGCGCGGCCCAACGGGTCGACCTGGGCACCGGTTCGGGCGAGATCGCCGTGCAGGAGGTCGCCGGCGACACCCAGGTGCGCACCGGCTCCGGAAACATCCGACTGAGTGTTCTCGGTGCAGGCGGCCGCGTCCGAACCGGGTCCGGGAACATCACCGTGGACAGCGCCGCAGGCGAGCTGGAGCTGGTCAGCGGCAGCGGGGACCTTCAGGTTGGCGTTGGTGCCGGAGTCGGCGCCGAGCTCGAGCTGAAATCCGGGTCCGGCACGGTGTCCAGCGAGCTCGAGCTGCTGGACTCCGCGCCCGCCGACTGCGCACTACAGATCCGGGCCCGTACAGGCACCGGCACCGTGCTCGTGCACCGCACGCGCTGATCCCCCTCAGCGCAGCGCGCCGGCGAGGGCGGACGCGAGATCCCCGCGGTCGCCGACCCGCACCGTGTCCAGACCCAGCCACTGCGCCATCTCGGTCAGCGCCGTGGCCAACGCGGGAGCGAGCACCGAGTCCGACTGCCCGGCCTCGGCGAAGGCGCCCAACACCCACAGGGTGGACGCCCGCCGGTCGGACTTCAGGTCGACGCGGGCGACCAGTTGCTCACCGAGCAGGAAGGGATAGACGTAGTAGCCGTGCACCCGCTTGGCCGCTGGCGTGTAGATCTCCAGCCGGTAGCGGAAGTCGAAAAGCCGCTCGGTCCGCGGCCGGTAGAACACCAAAGAGTCGAACGGACTGATCAGGCTCGCGCTCCGGACGGTTCTCGGCGTGCGGGCGTCACGATGCCGGTAGGCCGGGGCGGACCACCCGCGGACGGACACCGGCTGCAGCACACCCTCGGCGACCAGCTCGGCAATGGCTATCGCGCACTGGCGCGGCGTAAGGCGAAAGTAGTCCCGCAGGTCCGGCTCGGTGGCGACTCCCAGCGCCCGGGCGGAGCGGTCGACCAGTGCGCGGACCGCGTCGGACTCGCCGACGTCCAGGGCCAGCAGCTGTTCCGGGATCACGCGGCTCGTAAGCTCGTAGTGACGCTGAAAGCCGATCCGGGTGGCCGTGCTCAGCTCACCGATACCAAACAGCCACTCGCACACGATCTTGGTGTCGCTGCGGTCCCACCACGAGCCCCTGCGCCCGCTCACCCCTGCCTCCAGGTGCCGCTCGAGCCGGCCAGCAGTGCACGGCCCCAGCGCGCGGACCGTGTCCAGCACGGCGGCAGGCAGCGCCGGGCTGCGGGCGAGGACCTTCTCAGTCCTGGGTGAGCCGGCCTTCTCCCGCGCCCGCATCCGCCAGCGCAGCAGCGGCCAGTCGTCCACCGACAGCAATGCTGCCTCGTGCGCCCAGAACTCAACGAGCAGACGCGGACGCCGCGCGCTGGTACTCCACGCGGCAGCGTCCAGCACCGCGCGGTCGTAGGCGCCGAGGCGAGAGAACATCGGCATGTAGTGCGCGCGCACCGCGATGGACACCGAATCCAGTTGCAGTAGCTGGACCCGCTCGAGCACCTGCTGCAGATGTCTGCGGGTGGGCGCTCCGGTGGGCGGCCGGTCGGCGAAGCCTTGGGCGGCGAGGGCAGTACGCCGAGCGGCGCGTTCGCTCATCGTGTCCACTTGTCCACCTTGTCACGGCGCACCGACACCCTAAGGTGACCGCATGGGAGTCGCAGCCGTGCGCGAGGCCGGAGCCAGGGACGCCTCCGCGATCGCCGCGGTGCAGCTGGACGTGTGGCGCACGGCGTACGCGAGCTTCCTGCCCACGGACGTGCTTGACTCGGTGGACGAGGACAGTGCCACGCGCGCGTGGAAGCTCGCGGTCATCAGCGCCGGGCCTGCCCACGTGCTCGTGGCGACCGAAGGGTCGGAGGTCGTCGGCTTCGCGGCCGGTGCGGGCAGTGAGATGAGCACCCTGCTGGTCGCTCCCCGGTGGACCCGGCGCGGACACGGCGGGCGGCTGCTTGGCGCGCTGGCCGAGCGCCTCCGGCGGGGTGGGGCTGAGCACGGCGAGATTTGGGTGGCCGAGGGTGATCAGGCGGCGCGGGCGTTCTTGCCCGGGCACGGCTGGCTTCCGGACGGCACTGTGCGCACCTCGCAGCACGGCGCACGGGTTCTGCGCGAATTGCGCCACACCGGCACGCTGCACACGAGTTGGGAGTAACGCGTCCATGGCCGAGCTCAGCACCGCGGGCTTGCGGGTGGCGTGGCACTCAACCCCACAGCGGCTACGGGACTGTCTGGACCGCTACGAACGCCTAGACTTCAGCTACGTCGAAGTGGGCGCGACCTGTGCAGCAACGCTGCCCGCCGGTTACCACCACATCGACCACTCGACGACTATCGGGACCGGGCACAAGACTTTCACCCTGCTCGCCGAGGCGTTGCTCCGGTGGGACCTGCAGCGCATGGCCGGGCTGGTGGTGGGCACCTCGCACGACGCCGTCACCATCGGCGCCACCGTGCTCAACGCGACGCCAGGGCGGCCCACGCTGATCGCACCGTGCCGCGTGGTCGACGTCGTGGACGAGCACCGGCGACGTGGCTTCTCCTACGGGACGTTGCCCGGGCATCCGCTGCGCGGCGAAGAACGCTTCACCGTGGAGTTCGACGTGGCCGGGCGAGTGGTGCTACGCATCGTGTCCTTCAGTGCGCCCAGCGGTGTGGCCAGGCTGGCACCGCCGCTGGCGCGCGTGGGTCAGCGGGTGATCAACCGGCACTACGCCGCAGCGGCGTGCCGCATCGTCGCGCCCGCCGGTCGACCCCCGTCCATGCCGGGCCCACCCACCCAGCCAGACTGATGCGGTGACCGCGCACGCCGTCGTTCGGCAGGTGGTGCCCGCCACTACCGCCGTGACCTTCGACCTCATCCATGACTATCCCCGTCGGCTGGACTGGGACACCCTGCTCCGCGCGGCGTACACAGTGGATGACACGGCGCCGGCCAAAGACGTTGAAGCGGTGTGCAGTGCCCGGTGGCGCCTCGGCGGCCTCACCTTCCGCACCCGTTACGTCACCTTCCAGCGTCCCGAGCTCGCTGCGGTGGTACTGCTCAACCGTCCGATGCTGTTTGCCAGCTGGGCTGCGTCCATCCGGCACCGGACGCTGGCGCCGCAGCAGAGCGAGGTGGTCTACACACTGACCTTCACCTGCCGCCCGGCCGTGCTCGCCCGCATTGTCGAGCCGGTGGCGCTGGCAGCGTTCCGTTGGGAGACGCGCCGTCGTCTGCGTGCGCTGGCCGCCTACCTGGCAACGGCCGCGTAGTCATACGCATGTGCGCGGCGGTCCGACCCGTCAGGCTGATCACATGACGACCCCAATGCCCCAGACCGCTACCACCGCCGCATTCTACGCGCAGGCCGCCATCGCCTTCGGGGTGAGCCTGGCCGGTGCCGTGGTCGGCATCCTGTACCTGCCGATCAACCCATGGCAGCGCGCGTTCCTCGCCATGACGCTGCTGTTTGTCGTCACCAGTGCCTTCACGCTGGCCAAGGTCGTCCGCGACCGCCAGGAAATCTCCACCGTCCGGGTACGGGTGGACGAGGCGCGGATGGAGAAGCTCATCGCCGAGCACGATCCGTTCAAGGTCGTGGTCTAGCTCGTCTTCGAGCCAACCGAACTGGTCGCTTACGCCGCTTGGCGAGAAGTACGTGCGATCCTCTCTGCTATGCCGATTTTGCCTTTTGGCGAGGCCCGGAACCGGCTCTCCGAGATGATCGATGGCATCGACCGCACGCATGATCGGCTGACCGTTGAGCTCTACCCGCCAGCGACTGCTTGGCGTGCTCATCACTCCATCAACGATGCCGCCACCGTCGCGCCGAGCTCGTAGCAGGCATCCCGTGCCGCAGCGTCCGGCGCGCCGGTGAGCTCGAGGGGCTCCGCGACCGGCTCCCACCCGAGGCCACCGGTCAACTTCAGGATCGCCCGCACGGCACCGACCGTGTCGTTGTTGCCGTGCGCCCAGACGCCCAGCGGCTTTCCTGTGCCCGCATCCAGGCACGGGTAGTACACCGTGTCGAAAAAGTGTTTGAGCGCACCGGACATGTAACCGAAGTTCGCCGGGGTGCCCAGGAGGTAGCCATCAGCCGCCAGCACGTCGGGGATGGTCGCGCCCAACGCCGGTAGCGGGCGTACCACCACTCCGGTGATCTCCGGGTCACGCGCGCCGGCAAGCACGGCTTCGAGCAGCTCCCGCGTGGCCGGCGACGGTGTGTGGTGCACCACCAGCAGCGTGCTCACTGGGGCATCCCGACGTCGCTCCGCTCGCTCATGTGCGCGCGCGCTCCTGTTCTTCCAAAGCCACTGCGCGCTTCATGGTGGCGCGGGCGCGTCCACGGTCCCCAGCGGTGTCGTAGGCCACCGCCAACCGGTAGCTGGTGTGCCAGTTGTCCGGATCCGCTTCGTAGTCTGCCTTGCGCTCGGCGAAGTAGGCGTCCGCCGCGTCGCGGTCGAAGCGCCCGGAGGGACGCCGGGTGATGTGCGAGGTGTCCGGCAATGCGTCCTCGTCGTTCAGCCGCCGGGCGAGGTGCTGGTGCCGCAGACCAGCGCGCACGGTCGAGGCGACCACCCACACGCCGATCGGCACCAGCAGCAGCACGCCCACGCCGAGGCCGATGGGCCCCACTCCCCCCGCGGCCACCAGCAGGACGCCGAGGTAGCCCAGGAAGACGATGTAGAACAGGGTTGCCGCGACGAGGACCAGCGCGATGCGTTTGGACTTCACTCGCGAAGCCTCACAGGTCCAACAGGTGTTCCAGGCCCACGGTCAGTCCTGGCCGGGCGGCGATCTCCCGCACTCCGAGCAGCACCCCGGGCATGAAGGAGCTGCGGTCCATCGAGTCGTGCCGGATGGTGAGCGTCTCGCCCTCGGTGCCCATCAGGATCTCCTGGTGGGCCACAAGTCCCGACAGCCGCACCGAGTGCACCCGGACTCCCTGCACGTCGGCACCGCGCGCCCCGTCGAGCTCGCTCGTCGTGGCGTCGGGCATCGCCGCCATGCCTGCCTCGGCCCTGGCCGCCGCGATTAGCTCTGCCGTTCGAGCCGCCGTGCCCGAGGGCGCGTCCGCCTTCATGGGATGGTGCAGCTCGATCACCTCGACGGAGTTGTAGAACCGGGCGGCCATGGTGGCAAAGCGCATGGACAACACGGCGCCGATAGCGAAGTTAGGGGCCACCAAGACGCCCAGCTCCGGCTTGGGCTCCAGCCACGCCCGCACCTGGTCGAAGCGGGGGGCGTCAAAGCCGGTGGTGCCCACCACGGCGTGGATGCCTTGGTCGACGCAGAAGCGCACGTTGTCCATCACCACGTCGGGGTGCGTGAAGTCGACAACCACCTGCGCGCCGGCGTCGGCCACGTTGAACAACCAGTCACCGGCATCGACGGCCGCGACGAGGTCGAGGTCGGCGGCAGCATCAATGGCCTTGCAGACCTGCTCGCCCACGCGGCCGCGCGCGCCGAGCACGCCGACACGAAGGGGTTCCTGGGAAAGAGATTCCGACACCGTCGCTGCTCCGTTCATCGCCGCACCCCGTGCACCTGCTCGGGAAGCTCGTCAGCGTGAGCGTACGGCCCCACCACCGAGACCCCGACGGGGCGACGGAGCACGTCCGCGGCCACTGCCGCCGCATCCTCCATGGTCACCGCATCGATACGCGCCAGCGTCTCTTCCACGCTGAGGTGATCACCGTAGTTGAGCTCGCTGCGGCCGATGCGGCTCATCCGTGACGCGCTGTCCTCGAGGCCGAGGACCAGGCCACCGCGCAGCTGGCCTTTGCCCCGCTCGAGCTCACCGGCCGTGATGCCGCCGACGGCCACCGCAGCGAGCACATCACCGATCAACCCCGCCACAGCACCGAGCCGTTCCGGCTGACACCCTGCGTAAACCGAGAACGCGCCGGTGTCGGCGTAGGTGTCCACGCTGGAGTACACGGAGTACGCCAGGCCTCGCTCCTCCCGCACCTGCTGGAACAGCCTTGAGCTCATGCCACCGCCGACGGCCGCGCTGAGCACGGCCAGCGCCCACCGGCGTTCGTCGTGGCGGTGCAGCGCTCGGGTGCCCACCACCAGATGCGTCTGCTCGCTGTCCCGCTTGATCACGCTGACGCCGGGGCTGGTGCGCAGTCGCGCGGTACCCGTCCGAGCAGGCTCCGGGCGGGCAGCCTGCTCGGCGTCACTGACGTTACGCAGCACGTGCGCGAGCACGGCCTCGTGCTCGATGTTGCCCGCCGCGGCCACCACCATGCGCGGCGCGGTGTAGCGACGGCGGTGGAAGGAGTGCAGCTGGGCGCGGGTCATCGCCTCGATGGACTCCACGGTGCCGATGATCGGCCGGCCCAGCGGGTGCTCGCCGAACAGCGCGGCGCCGAACGCGTCGTGCACCAGGTCCTCGGGATCGTCGTCGCGCATGGCGATCTCCTCGAGCACCACGCTGCGCTCGGTCTCCACGTCGGCACTCGCACACTGCCCCCGGAGCACCACGTCGCTGACCAGATCCACCGCGAGCTCGAGGTCGGAATCCAGCACGTGCGCGTAGAAGCAGGTGTGCTCCTTGGCGGTGAACGCATTCAGCTCGCCGCCCACCGCGTCCACAGCCTGAGCGATGTCCAGTGCGCTACGGCTCGGAGTGCCCTTGAAGAGCAGGTGCTCCAGGTAGTGCGCCGCACCGGCAACGCTGGGTTGCTCGTCCCGCGAGCCGACGCCGACCCAGATCCCCACCGAGGCCGAACGTACGCCGCTGACCTGCTCGGTGACCACCCGCAGGCCGCCGGGCAGCACCGTACAACGAACTCCGTGTGTGCTGACACCGCCGCGGCGGTCCCGGGCGCTGTTGGCACCCGCGGCCGCCGCGGCAGTCGTTACTGACTCGTCGATCAGGACGATGCCGACAGGTTGGAGGCGGCAGCAGTGTCGTCTTCGCTCACCGGAACCAGGCTGATCTTGCCGCGGTTGTCGATGTCGGCGATCTCCACCCGGAGCTTGCTCCCGATGCTGACGACGTCTTCGACCTTGTCGATTCGCTTGCCGTTGCCCAGCTTGGAGATGTGTACCAGGCCGTCGCGGCCGGGCAGCAGGGACACGAACGCGCCGAAGGCGGTGGTCTTGACGACCGTGCCGAGGAAGCGCTCCCCCACCTTGGGCAGCTGCGGGTTGGCGATGGCGTTGATCATGTCGATCGCTGCCTGCGCGGACGGGCCGTCGGCCGCCCCCACGTACACGGTGCCGTCATCCTCGATGGAGATGTTGGCGCCGGTCTGCTCCGTGATGGAGTTGATCATCTTGCCCTTGGGGCCGATGACCTCACCGATCTTGTCCGTGGGCACCTTGATTGCGGTGACCCGCGGCGCAAAGGGGCTCATCTCGTCGGGGGCGTCGATGGCCTCGGCCATCACCTCGAGAATGGCGACCCGCGCGTCGCGGGCCTGGGTGAGTGCCCCGGCCAGCACGTCCGACGGGATGCCGTCGAGCTTGGTATCCAGCTGCAGCGCCGTGACGAACTCCTTGGTGCCGGCGACCTTGAAGTCCATGTCACCGAAGGCATCCTCGGCGCCGAGGATGTCGGTAATGGCCACGTACTCGGTCTTACCGTCCACCTGGTCGGAGATGAGACCCATGGCAATACCCGCGACCGGCGCCTTCAGCGGCACCCCGGCGTTGAGCAGCGACATGGTGGAGGCGCAGACGGAGCCCATGGAGGTGGAACCGTTCGAGCTCAGGGCCTCGGAAACCTGCCGGATGGCGTAGGGGAAGTCCTCCTGGCTGGGCAGCACGGGCATCAACGCCCGCTCGGCCAACGCACCGTGGCCGATCTCGCGCCGCTTGGGCGAACCCACGCGACCGGTCTCCCCGGTGGAGTACGGCGGGAAATTGTAGTGGTGCATGTAGCGCTTGCGGGTCTCCGGGCCGAGCGAGTCGATCTGCTGGGCCATCTTGACCATGTCCAGCGTGGTGACACCCAGGATCTGCGTCTCACCGCGCTCGAACAGGGCCGAACCGTGGGCGCGCGGGATGAGCGCGACCTCAGCGGAGAGCGAACGGATGTCGGTGATCCCGCGGCCGTCGATGCGCAGCTTGTCCTTGAGCACCCGCTGGCGCACCAGCTTCTTGGTCAGTGAGCGAAATGCCGCGCCGATCTCCTTTTCCCGGCCCTCGAAATCGCTGCCGATCGAGGTGAGCACCCTGGCCTTGACCTCGTCCAGGCGGTCCTCGCGCTCGGACTTGCCGGCGATTCTCAGCGCCTCGCCGAGCTCGATGGACGCCGAGCCCTCCACGGCGGTGAACACGTCGTCACCGTAGGGCGGGAACAGCGGGAACTCACCGGTGGGCTTCGCGGCCTTGGCGGCCAGCTCCTGCTGCGCGGTGCACAGCGCGGCGATGAACGGCTTGGCCGCTTCGAGTCCGGCGGCCACGATGGCCTCGGTGGGTGCCTGCGCCCCGCCGGCGATCTTCTCGACCACGGTGTCGGTGGCCTCGGCTTCGACCATCATGATGGCCACGTCGGCGGGCGTCGAGCCAGAAGCTTGATTCACTATCCGGCCGGCCACCACCATGTTGAACACCGCGCGCTCGAGCTGCTCGACGGTGGGGAAGCCGATCCACTGGCCTTCGACCAGAGCCACGCGCACGCCGCCGACCGGGCCGGAGAACGGCAGGCCGGCGATCTGGGTGGAGGCCGAAGCTGCGTTGATGGCCACCACGTCGTAGAGGTCATTGGGGTTCAGACTCATCACGGTGATGACGACCTGGATCTCGTTGCGCAGTCCGGCGGTGAACGTCGGACGCAGCGGCCGGTCGATCAGGCGGCAGGTGAGGATCGCGTCGGTGGAGGGGCGGCCCTCGCGGCGGAAGAACGATCCGGGGATGCGCCCGGCGGCGTACATCCGCTCCTCGACATCCACCGTCAGCGGGAAGAAGTCCAGGTGGTCCTTGGGGTGCTTGGAGGCGCTGGTCGCGGAGAGCATCATCGTCTCTTCGTCCAGGTAGGCCACCACGGCGCCGTTGGCCTGCTGGGCCAGGCGACCGGTCTCGAAACGCACGGTGCGCGTCCCGTAGCTGCCGTTATCGATCGTTGCGGTGCTCTCGTACACACCTTCGTCGGTCTCGATGGTTTGCGTCATGTAGTGCCCTCTCGTCTTTGTTCGTCTGCTCCGCGCTCGCACCGGACCCTTGCCCGGGCGGTGTCGCAGGATGGCGGCCTTCGATCGAAGCGCTCGGCCCGGGTTTGTCGACCCCGCATCCGAGTGCCACTACCGAGGACCGACTCCACGACCGTGCTCCTTGCGGCGGAGGTGGTGGTTATTCGGTAGAGCTGTGGCTGGGGCACGACGATCGCCGTACCCCAACCACGCGCGTCAGCGACGCAGACCGAGCCGCGCGATCAGCGCGCGGTACCGCTCGATGTCGACCCTCGCGACGTACTTCAGCAGGCGACGACGCCGCCCGACCAGCAACAGCAGGCCACGGCGGGAGTGGTGGTCGTGCTTGTGCATCTTCAAGTGCTCGGTGAGGTCGCGGATGCGCTTGGTCAGCAGCGCAACCTGGGCCTCGGGTGAGCCGGTGTCGGTGTCGTGCAGGCCGTACTCGGTGAGGATGGTTTTCTTGTCCTCGGTGCTCAACGCCACGTACTGATCTCCTCATTCACTGACGTCCGTGCGGGATTGCCGGTGCATCACCGGGGCGGTCAGAAGCGACCGCGACAATTCAGGTGCCGCCACCACGGACCGCAGCTACACCTTGCGGACAGGGTATCAGGGCCCCATTCGCCCCTGACTCTGTTCTCACTCGGCCCCTGGTGTCAGTGACCGCGGCGATGCTGCCTGCGCCAACACCTGCGCCAGCTCAGGCGACGTGGTGGCAACCTGGTGGGCGCACTCGGACAGAACCATCGGGCTGCACAGCTCGCGGAGACCCTGCACCACGCTGGCGCGGTCCGGTGCTGCGGCGCTCAGCACTGCTGCGGCAGCCGTCGCCTCGCGCACCGTGGCCAGGCCGTCGCGCAACTGCTCATCGCCCTGCACGGTTTGCAAGATGCGCTCCAACATCACCAACCGCGCCCACACGGCCGGGTTGGCCATCTTCTGCCTGCGCCCGCTCATCACCTGGCTCAGCATGGGCGCGCTCACCCCCAGCACGTCGGCCAGCTGAGCCTGTGAGATGTCGTAGCCCACGACGAGGCGCCGGGCGCGTTCGCCGAAGATCTCCCCGTAATACTCCCGCTGCTTCTCCAGGTTGCGGCGCACCGTCTCGCTCACTCGGTGGCGCCCTCGTCGTCCAGCGCGAACACATCGCGCGTGCGCGTGATGTCCCCGCCCATCGCCTCCACCAGCTCCTCGACGCCGTCGAAGCGCTCCATCCCCCGCAACCGGGCCACAAAGTCCACCGCGACATGCTGGCCGTACAGGTCGGCCTCGGTGTCCAGCACGAAGGCCTCCACCGTGCGGGTACGCCCGGAGAACGTCGGGTTGGTGCCCACGGAGACCGCTGCCGCGCAACTGGTTCCCGGGGTCACCGTGCCTACCACCGGCCCGTGGCCCAACAGCGTGAACCGCGCGGCGTAGACGCCGTCGGCGGGGATTGCCGAATGCATGGGCGGTGCGATGTTCGCCGTGGGATAGCCGAGTCCGCGGCCACGGCCATCGCCCCGGACCACCACTCCCTCCACGCGATGCGGACGGCCGAGCGCCTCGGCCGCCGCCGCCACGTCGCCGGCATCCACGCAAGAGCGGATGTAGGTGGAGGAGAAGGTGACTTCGTGCTCGGCCAGCAGACCGACACCGTCGGTGCTGAACCCGAACCGGGCGCCGAGCCTGCGCAGCAACGCCACGTCGCCGGCGCCCTTGTGGCCGAAGGTGAAGTTCTGTCCCACCACCACGTCCGCGGCGTGCAGCCGCTCGACGAGGATCTCGTGCACGAAGTTTTCCGCCGGCAGCCGCGACAACTCCACAGTAAAGGGCAACACGCAGAACACGTCGACACCCAGTTCCTGCGCCAAATCGGCGCGGCGGGCCAGCGTGCTCAGCTGCGCGGGGTGGCTGCCCGGGCGCACCACCTCGGCGGGATGCGGATCGAAAGTCAACAGTACGCAGGGCATGTTCCTGCGCCGGGCCTGGCTGACTGCCGCGCTGATCAGCTGCGCGTGCCCCCGGTGCACCCCGTCGAAGACGCCGATGGTGACCACGCACCGGCCCCACCCGGCCGGCACCTCGTCAAGACCTCGCCACCTCTGCACGGTGATCAGCTTAGTGGGCGTCGGGTGCCTGCCTGTGTTGGTGCTCAGGCTTCTGCTGGTGCATGGCGAGGTGCTCGGCGCGCAGGGTGGCCGGGCGCACCACCATTACCGTGCGGGCGCGGCCCCCGGACTCTTCGAGCAGCGCCACCGGATGGCCCGCCGGGTCGATGGCGGCGTACACCCCGCCCATCCCGACGGGCTGCAACCACCGCCCCTGGCTGGTCGACTCGGCCTCCTCGGCACTGACCGCACGCGTCGCGAAAGCAGCACGCACGGCGTCGTCCATGTCCAGGCTCACGGCGGGGAACTCGGCGAGCTGCTCGAGCGTGCGGGCGTGCTCCAGCGTGAAGCTGCCGACGCGGGTGCGCCGCAAGGCCGTGAGGTGCCCGCCTACCCCCAATGCAGCGCCCAGGTCCCGGGCCAGCGCGCGGACGTACGTGCCTGACGAGCACTCGACCGCCACCTCGAGGTCCAGCACCGGCACGCCATCGTCGGCGGTCGCTCTGCGCTGCGCGCACAGCTGCAACTGGGACACAGTGACCGCGCGCGCAGCCAGGTCGAGCTGCTCACCGGCCCGCACCCGCGCGTGCGCGCGCTGACCATCCACCTTGATGGCGCTCACCGTGGCCGGCACCTGCGCGATGGCGCCGGTGAGCTCGCCGATCGCGTGGTGCAGCGCTGTGTCGCTGATGTCGGAGGTGTCGGTTGCCGCGAGCAGCTCGCCATCGGCGTCGTCGGTCGTGCTGGCCTGGCCGAGCCGGATGGTGGCCGTGTAGGCCTTGGTGGTGAGGCTGAGCAGTCCGAGCATCTTGGTGGCGCGCTCGACGCCCAGCACCAGCACGCCGGTGGCCATCGGGTCCAAGGTGCCTGCGTGGCCGATCTTGCGGGTGTTCAGCAGCTTGCGGCAGCGCGCAACCACGTCGTGGCTGGTGAGCCCGGCCGGCTTGTCCACCACCAACAGTCCTGCACCGGTGAGTCCGTCCGAGTCGGGGAGCTGGGCCACGAGCGCCGATCCTGCCAGACCCTGCTCAGGCCAGGCTCGCCCCGGCCACCGCCCACCGATCCGAGCGAGCACGCACCACGACTGCCGCCAGCCGCACCAGCATGAACACACTCAGCCCGGCCCAGATGCCCAGCAAGCCCCAGCCGAGTGCCAGCGACAGCCAGATCAACGGCAGGAAGCCCAGCAAGGCGGACGTCAGGGTCGCGGTACGCAGGAAGCGGGCGTCACCCGCACCCAGCAGCACCCCGTCCAAGGCGAAGACCACCCCGGCCACGGGCATCAGCGCCACGAAGAACCACCACGCCTTGGGAACCTCTCCGAGCACCGCGGCGTCGGAGGTGAACACCCTGGGCAGCACCGCGTATCCGGCGGCGAACACCACACTGAGCACGCTCCCGAGGGCCAGTGACCAGCGGGTGATCCGCCACGCCAGCAGGCGGGCGCCCGAGGTCTGCGCCGCCCCGAGCGCGGCACCGATGAGCGCCTGCGCGGCGATCGCCAACGAGTCCAGCACCAGGGCGACAAAATTCCACAGCTGCAGGACCACCTGGTGCGCTGCGACACTGGCCGCACCGAAACGTGCGGCCACCGCAGCCGCGGACAGGAAGCACACCTGAAACCCGAGGCTGCGCAGGATCAGGTCACGGCCCAGCAGTGCCTGGGCCCACATCAAACGCGGCTGCGGCCGGAGGCTGACGTGCTCGGTACGCAGCGCCCGCAGGAACAACGCCGCCGAGAGCACCTGCGCGGCCACGTTGGCCACCGCCGAGCCGGTCAGACCCATGTCGGCACTGTGCACCAACACCGGGCACAGCACGGCGGAGGCGCCGTTGCCCACCAGGACGTACCGCAAGGGGCGCACGGTGTCCTGCACGCCCCGCATCCAGCCGTTGCCCGCGAGGGTTACCAGGACCAGCGGTGCGCCGAGCACGGCGATCCGCAGCCATGACTCGGCCGCGTGCGCCACTTCCCCACCGCCGGCGAGCACGGTGGTGATGGGGCCCGCGAGGACCTGCACCGTGGCGAGGATGAGCAGCCCCACGGCCAGCGCGAGCCAGGTGGCCTGCACGCCCTCGGTGACCGCGTCGGGCCGCCGCCCGGCACCGTGCAGGCGGGCCGCTCGCGCGGTGGTGCCGTAGGACAGGAAGGTCAGCTGGGTACTCACCTGCGCCAGCACGACGGCGCCGACGGCGAGCGCACCCAAGGGGACGGCACCGAGATGTCCCACCACAGCGGTGTCCACCAGTAGATAGACGGGCTCTGCGGCCAGGACGCCCAACGCGGGTAGCGCCAACCTCAGGACGCGGCCAGCACCCACCTCATCTGTTCTCACCTCAGCTGGGGCGCTCTCGTTTCTCACCCGAGCGCCTGGCGCAAGGCGGCAATGACCTCCTCGGCGGCGCCCGCCGCGGTGTACCCGGCTGCGAGCCGGTGGCCGCCGCCGCCGAGGGTGCAAGCAACCGCCGCGACGTCGACCTCGCTCTTGGCCCGCAGCGACACCGACCAGCACCGGGGCGCGGTCTGCTTGAACACCGCGGCCACCTCGGCTTCCGAGGCGGTGGACACCAGGTCGACCACGCTCTCGGTCTCCTCGGCGCGCAGCCCGGCGGAGTCTGCGCTGCGGACCACCGTGTACGCCAGGCCTCGACCACCCGCGGCCGCCACGTCGAGCTCGGCCGCGCCGAGGACCGTGGAGAGCATTCGCAACCAGCCGAAGGGGTGCGAGTTCATCAGCGGACGGGTGACGGCCGCCGGGTCGATGCCCGCCGCCAGGAACCGGGCCGCCATCAGGTGGGTGTGCGGGCGGGCTCGGCGAAAGGACGACGTGTCCGTGACCAGGCCTGCGTACAGGCAGTGCGCGAGGGTCGCGTCGATCTCCACACCGAAGGCGTCGAGCACGTCGCACACCAGCACGGTCGTCGACTCGGCGGCGGTGTCGACGAGGTTCGCGTCACCGAAGTGCGTGTTGGAGGCGTGGTGGTCAATCACCAGCGTCTGTTCCGCCTGTGCCGCGCGGCCACTGAGCGCACCCAGCCGGTCTACGCTGCCGCAGTCCACCGCGACCAGAAGATCGACCTCCGCGGCGACGTCCGTAGCCGCCACCAGCAGTTCCCCGCCGGGGATCGAGCTCAGCGACTCGGTGAGCGCGGCCGGCGCCGCGAACGCGGCCTGCACCGGGATACCGCTGCGCTGCAAGGCAATAGCGATCCCCAGCGCACTACCCAGGGCATCGGCGTCCGGATTGACGTGGCAGAGCACGGTCACCGACGCCGCGGCGGCAAGCATGGCCGCCGCTTCCTTGGCGTCGACGTCGCGCGGTGTGCTCATCCTCGTGAGAATGCACCATTGTCGTCGCCCAAGTCTACCTCAGCCCCGTCCTCCGGGTTGACCCGAGGCGCGCGGTAGGGGTCGGCCTCCCCTGCCGGGGTTGCCTGCACCGCTGCCCTCGCAATCTCCGCGTCCCGCTCACGGGTCCGGGCGAGCAGCTCCTCCATGTGCCGGGCGGTGTCTGGCACCGTGTCGGCGACGAAGGTCAAGGTCGGCGTGAACCGCACACCCGTGCCCGCGCCCACTCGGGTACGCAGCGCGCCCTTGGCCTTCTCCAATGCCATAGCAGCCGCCTGGTAGTCCGGCTCCACGTCGACACGCTCACCCAGCACCGTGTAATACAGCGTGGCGTCGTGCAGGTCCGCGGTCACCTTGGTGTCGGTGATCGTCACCAGGTCCAGCCGGGGATCGCGCACCTCGTGTTCGATGGCCGTGGCCACGATCTGCGAGATGCGCTTGGCCAGTTTACGGGCCCGTGCTGGGTCGGCCATGACAGCCACCGTCCTCTTGTTCGTCTGTGGGTGGGCTATTCAGTCTTGCGGGCCGAGCACGCGGCGGTGCGCCGACAGCAGCTCCAGCTCGGGGCGGGCGGCCACCAGACGCTCACAGGCGTCGAGCACCTGGTGCATGTGCGCGCTGTCCGGCGAGACCACGGAGACACCGATCGACGTGCGCCGGTGCAGCTCGTGCTGACCCGCCTCGGCGGCGGCCACCTCGAATTTGCGTCGCAGCTCCGCGATGATCGGACGCACCAGGGAGCGCTTCTGCTTCAGCGAGCCGACATCGCCGAACAGGACGTCCAGCTCGAGCGCCCCTATGTACACCTGCCGAGCCTCCACTGCTCAGTTGGTAGCGGTTGCAGACCTCGCGCGGCTGGGTTGGGCGTACTGCAAGTACTACCAACCCAGCCCGGCGCGCGCCTACTCCCGCGCCTTCTCGCGCATCTCGTAGGTCTCGACCACGTCGTCCACCTTGATGTCGGAGTACGACACGGTCAGACCGCACTCGAAGCCCTCGCGGACCTCCTGCACGTCGTCCTTCTCCCGACGCAGCGAGGTGACGTTGAGGTTCTCCGCCACCACCCGCCCGTCGCGCAGGAGGCGCGCCTTCGCGTTGCGCCGCACCACTCCGGACTTGACCATGCACCCGGCGATCGTCCCGACCTTGGAGGAGCGGAACAGCGCCCGGATCTCGGTCCGCCCCAGCTCCACCTCCTCGTAGATCGGCTTGAGCATGCCCTTGAGCGCGCTCTCGATCTCGTCGATGGCCTGGTAGATCACCGAGTAGTACCGAATGTCCACACCCTCGCGGTTGGCCAGCTCGGTGGCCTTGCCCTCCGCGCGGACGTTGAACCCGATGATGATGGCGTTCGACGCCGTCGCCAGGTTGACGTTGGTCTCGGTGATGCCACCGACCCCGCGGTCGATGACCCGAAGCTGCACCTCGTCGTCCACGACGATGTTGTACAGCGCCTCCTCCAGCGCCTCCACCGTTCCGGAGTTGTCGCCCTTGAGGATGAGGTTGAGCTCGTTGGTCTCCTTGAGCGCCGCATCCAGGTCGTCCAGGCTGATCCGCTTGCGTGAACGGGCCTGCAGTGCGTTGCGCTTGCGCGCGTTGCGCCGGTCGGCGATCTGCCGGGCGATCCGGTCCTCGTCGACCTTCAGCAGGTTGTCCCCGGCGCCGGGCACCGAGGTGAACCCGATGACCTGCACCGGCCGAGACGGGGTGGCCTCGGCCACGTCCGCGCCATGCTCGTCGACCATTCGGCGCACGCGTCCGTAGGCGTCGCCGGCCACCACCGAGTCCCCTACCCGCAGCGTTCCGCGCTGGATCAGCACGGTGGCCACCGGTCCGCGGCCGCGGTCCAGGTGGGCCTCGATAGCAACACCCTGCGCGTCCATGTTCGGGTTGGCCCGCAGGTCCAGCGAGGCGTCCGCGGTGAGCAACACCGCTTCGAGCAGCGCGTCGATGTTGGTGCCCTGCTTGGCGGAGATGTCGACGAACATGGTGTCGCCGCCGTACTCCTCGGCCACCAGGTTGTACTCGGTGAGCTGCTGGCGGATCTTCTCCGGGTTGGCCCCCTCCTTATCGATCTTGTTCACCGCCACCACGACCGGCACCTCGGCGGCCTGCGCGTGGTTGATGGCTTCCACCGTCTGCGGCATGACGCCGTCGTCGGCGGCGACCACCAGGATCGCGATGTCGGTCGCCTTCGCCCCGCGGGCACGCATGGCGGTGAACGCCTCGTGACCGGGGGTGTCGATGAAGGTGACCAGCCGCTCGACGCCGTTGAGGTCGGTGTTGACCTGGTAGGCGCCGATGTGCTGGGTGATCCCACCGGCTTCGCCCTCGCGGACCTTGGCGTTGCGGATGGAGTCCAGCAGGCGGGTCTTTCCGTGGTCGACGTGACCCATGACGGTGACCACGGGTGGGCGGACGACCAGGTCTTCCTCGCCGCCCTCGTCCTCGCCGTAGGTGAGGTCGAAGGCGTTGAGCAGCTCGCGGTCCTCGTCCTCCGGGCTGACCACCTGCACGACGTAGTTCATCTCGGTGCCGAGCAGCTCCAAGATCTCGTCGTTGACCGACTGAGTGGCCGTGACCATCTCACCGAGGTGGAACAGGGCCTGCACCAGTGCAGCCGGGTTCGCGTCGATCTTCTCTGCGAAGTCCGACAGGGACGCACCACGCGCCAGCCGAACGGTCTCGCCGTTGCCGTGCGGCAGACGGACGCCGCCGACGGCGGGCGCCTGCATGCTCTCGTACTCGGCCCGCTTCGCCCGCTTCGACTTGCGACCGCGACGGACGGGACCGCCCGCGCGACCGAAGGCACCTGCCGCGGCGCCACGCCCGCGGTTACCGCCGCCGGGACGACCACGGAAGCCGCTGCCTGCCGGCGGGCCCGCCGGCGCGCCGGTGCCGCCACCAGGGCCGCCGCGGTAGTTGCCGCCACCGGGACCGCCGCGGGGTCCACCGGGTACTCCGGGACGACCGGGACGAGCACCGGGGGCACCTGCTCCCGCCGGGCGCGCTGCCCGCTGGGGCATCGCCCCGGGGTTCGGCCGCGGGGGCATGTTGGCCGGGTTGGGCCGCGGACCGCCGGCCCCGGGTGCCGGGCGTGGACCTCCTGAGCCCGCAGCCGGACGCGCGGTGCTGTGCCCTGGTGCGGGCGCACCGGGTGCCGGTGCGGCACCGGGACGCGGAGCCACAGGAGCCGAGCTGAACGGGTTGTTGCCGACCCGAGGAGCCTTGTGCACCGGCGCCTTGGGGCCCGGCTTGGGGCCGGCAGGTCCGTCGACGGCCGGCGGCTCTGCGGGCGCCTGCGCACCCACGTGAGCTGTCGGGGTTGCGGCTGCGACCGGCGCCTCGGCAACAACGGATTGCTGCGCGACCGGCTCCACCGATCGGGGCTCTACGGACTGCGCCGCCGGTGACTGCTCGACGGGCGCCGCCTCGACCACTGGCTCGTCGGCCACCGCCGCCTCGGGCTTGGGACCCGGGCGAGGACCGGGGCGGGCACCGCTCGGCGCTGCCTTGACGGCGCCGTTCGCGGACGCAGCGGGTGCGGCGGCCGCGGCCGGGAACGCTCCCCGCAGACGACGCGCCACCGGCGCCTCGACGGTCGACGATGCTGACTTCACGAACTCGCCCTGCTCTTTCAGCTTGGCGAGTACATCTTTACTGGTGACACCGAGCTCTTTTGCCAGCTCGTGCACGCGGGCCTTGCCTGCCACTGCTCTCCTTACTGGGAGGCCGGGCGGGAAGATCCGCACGACCTCGGTCTACAACCGACGGACGTTCATCACTGACGCTTCACGGGGTGCTCATGAGTTCTCGGCCTGTCTTCCTCGTTGGACGCACTGGGTGTTCACCGAACTCTCCCAGCAGGGCAGCCACCGCGCTCGCGTCCAGCGGTCCGGGCACTTTCAATGCCCTGGGCAACGCCCGACGCCGCTCGGCAGCGGCCAGGCAATCTCCGTCGGGATGCAACCATGCACCTCGTCCGGGGAGCCTGCGCTGTGGATCGGGTAACACGCACGACCCGTGCGCAACCACCCTGAGCAATCCGGTGGTCGACGCCCGGCGCCGACATCCCACGCACGTCCGCTCAGGCTGATGTGCCTGTGCCGACGACCGGGGATGCGAGACGTCACGCTCGACCGTCACCAAGTCTAGCGCTCCTCCCCCTGCTGCGACGAACCGTGTTGCTCATCGGGGTCCGTGCCCGCTTCTTCCGGCGGCGTCGGCGCGTCACTGCGAATGTCGATTCGCCAGCCCGTGAGTCGGGCGGCGAGTCGTGCGTTCTGCCCCTCCTTGCCGATGGCCAACGAGAGCTGGAAATCGGGCACCACCACCCGCGCGGCTCTGGCTTCGGCGTCCACCACGGTGACGGAGACCACTTTGGACGGAGACAGGGCGTTGCCTACGAAGCGGGCCGGGTCCGCGTCGTAGTCGATGATGTCGATCTTCTCACCGGCCAGCTCGCTCATCACGTTGCGGACGCGTTGCCCCATCGGTCCGATGCAGGCGCCCTTGGCGTTCAGACCCGCGATGGCAGTGCGCACCGCGATTTTGGAGCGGTGCCCGGACTCCCTGGCCACAGCCATGATCTCCACCGAGCCGTCGGCGATTTCGGGGACCTCCAGCGCGAAGAGCTTGCGGACGAGGTTGGGGTGGGTGCGCGAGAGTGTGATGGCCGGGCCACGCTGGCCGCGGGTGACGCCGACGACGTAGCACTTCACCCGTTCGCCGTGCTCGTAGGTCTCCCCCGGTACCTGCTCGGCGGAGGGCATGACCCCTTCGACCCCATTGGTCTCACTACCGATGCGCACCATCACCACCCCGCGGGCGTTGGCTCGGGAGTCACGTTGCACCACCCCGCCCACGATCTCTCCTTCGTGGGTGGAGAACTCGCCGTAGCTGCGCTCGTGCTCGGCGTCGCGCAGTCGTTGCACGATGACCTGGCGGGCGGTGGTCGCCGCGATTCGGCCGAACCCCTCTGGGGTGTCGTCCCACTCCGAGATGAGGGTGCCGTCTTCGTCGACCTCGCGGGCCAGCACCCGCACCAGGCCGGTCTTGCGGTCCACGTCGATGCGCGCATTGCTCTGGTGGCCCTCGACGTGCCGATAGGCGGTCAGCAACGCCGATTGGATGGCGGAGATCACGGTCTCGATCGAGACGCCCTTGTCCGCCTCGATGGCTCGCAGTGCGCCGACATCGATATTCATGGGGTCTCCTCGTTGTCGAGCACGATCTCGTCCGCCCGTTCGGCTGCCGCGTCCGAGCCCCGCGGCATGCCGGTGAGCGCCAGCTCTGCCGGGTCCGGCCGGGAGAACTCCACCTCCACCACCGCGCTGCGCACGTCGGCCAGGGCGATGGTGCGGATCTCCGGGGTAGGCCGCGCCCTGAGCACCAACTGAACCTGCTCGCCGACGACCTCGCCCACTCGGCCCGAGATTTTCTCCTCCGCCAGGCTCACCGCCACCTTGCGTCCGCGAGCGCGGCGCCAGTGCCTGCCCAGGGTCAGCGGCCGGTCGACGCCGGGTGTGGTGATTTCCAGGGTGTAGGCGGCCTCACCGATCCCGGGCGCCGCGTCGAGGACGGTGGAGATCGAACGGCTCAGTCCGGCCACCTCATCCAGCTCGAGCCCCGCCTCGGAGTCCACGACGACGCGCACCACGCTGCGGCGCCCCGCCGCGGACACGGTGACCCCTTCGAGCTCGCAGCCGGCGTCGGTAATCACCGCGGTGATCAGCTGCGTGACCTTGTCCGGGGGCGGGACGGGCATGTGCGGCTCCCAGCGTGGTCGGCGTGCAGTTGTCGAGCGAGGGCGGTACTCCTCGCGGTGCCCCAGAGTAACCGCTGCCGACTGGCAAGATGACCGTCGTGCCCCGTGCATTCCTCCCCCGACCCGCTGTGGTCAGTCGTCGACAGTTGCTGCTGGGCGCAGCAGCGTTGGCGCTGACGGCCGCTCCTGCGTGTAGTCCGTTCGGTGATGATGTCGCGGACCGGCGCCCGCCGGCTGCACCGTCACCCGACCCACTGCTCGCGCTGGCCCTTGCGGCCCGCTCCGACGCCGCCTCCGCCGCTGCGCTGGCCGCGGTCACACCTGCGCAAGCCGGTCCCCTCCGCACCGTGGCCACCGAGCGGACGGCGCACGCGCAGGCCCTGGACGCCGAGATCACCAGGGCAGCGGGAACCGTGGCGCCGGCCACGAGCGCATCAGTGCCGGCGCCCGTTACTCCCCCGGCCACCGCCCCGCCGACGGCCGCGGCACTGCGATCCAGCCTGCAGAGCAGTCAGACCATTGCCGCCGACCTGGCGCGAACCGTCCCCCCGTACCGGGCCGGCCTGCTGGGTTCGGTGGCTGCGGCCTGTGCCGCGGAGCAGGCGGTACTGCTGTGACCGAGGATGAGCGAGCAGCTGTGGCTGACGCGGTACGGGCCGAACATGCCGCGGTGTACGCCTACGGCCTCGTCGACGCCTACGCCGCAGCGCAGCGCAGCGCCGCCGTCACCGAAGCGGCCACCGTGCACCGCGCCCGGCGGGATACGGCCACGGCCCTGCTGCAGGCCGACGGGGTGGTACCGCCAGCCGCGGAGGCGGGCTACGCGATCCCGGCCATGGTGACCAACACCACCACCGCGGTCACCATGGCCGTGGAGATCGAGAGCGAGACCGCGGTGGCGTGGCGGTCGGTGTTGGAACGCTCGTCGGCGCAGCCCCACGGCACGATTGCGGGTGTGCGATCGATGGCGGTCGGCGCGCTCACCGACTGCGCGGTGCGCGCTGCACGCTGGCGTGGTGTGCTGGCCCAGTCACCACCCACCACAGCATTTCCGGGGCAGCCATGAAGACCACCCTGCTCGACATCCACACCGGCTCCGCTGAGGCCGTTATCGACCTCACCGCAGACTGCGCACGGTTTCTCGCCGAGTCCGACGCCGACGAGGGCCTGCTCAACGTCTGGGTACCGCACGCGACCGCCGGGGTGGCGGTGCTGGAGACGGGCGCGGGCAGCGACGAGGACCTCCTCGCGGCCCTACGCACCACGCTTCCCGCCGACGACCGCTGGCGCCATCGCCACGGCTCGGCCGGGCACGGCCGCGACCACGTGCTGCCTGCGTTCATCGCCCCGCACGCCACGATCCCCGTCCTCGACGGTGCGCTGGCGCTGGGCACCTGGCAGTCGGTGTGCCTGGTGGATACCAACGGTGACAACACGTCTCGTCAGGTGCGGCTCAGCTACCTGGCAGGCTGAGCAGTTCCAGAGCATCGGCGACCGGTACCTCGCTGCTGGTCCCCGCGAAGCGATCGCGGAGCTCCACCAGACCGTCCTTATAGCCGCGTCCGACGATGCACACCACCGGCACCCCGATGAGTTCCGCGTCGGCGAACTTCACCCCGGGTGAGGCCTTGCGGTCGTCCAGAATGACCCGGCGACCCGCCGCGTCCAGCTCCGCCGCCAGCTGTTCGGCACCCGCGCGGGCGGCTTCGTCCTTGCCGGCGATCACCACGTGCACGTCGGCGGGAGCAACCTCCGCCGGCCAGCGCAGCCCCCGCTCGTCGTGGCACTGCTCGGCGAGCACGGCGACCAGCCGGGTCACGCCCAGCCCGTACGAGCCCATGGTGGGACGTACCTTCTTGCCGTCCGCCCCGAGCACGTCTACGGAGAATGCGTTGGTGTACTTGCGGCCGAGCTGGAAGATGTGGGCGATCTCGATGCCCCGGGCGGACACCAGCGCACCGGCTCCGTCCGGCGAGGGGTCGCCGTCGCGCACTTCGGCCGCCTCGATGGTGCCGTCCGGGGTGAAGTCACGGCCGCACACCAGGTCCACCACGTGCTTGCCGGGTTCGTCGGCCCCGGTGATCCACGCCGTTCCGGTCACCACCCGAGGATCGACCAGGTAGCGGACGCCGTTGTGCTGCAATGCCTTGGGGCCGATATAGCCCTTGATCAGAAACGGGTTGGCCGCAAAGTCGGACTCGGTGAGCAGCACCACCTCGGCCGGCTCCAGCGCCGCGCCGAGCCGCTTGGTGTCCACCTCGCGGTCACCGGGCACCCCGATGCCCAGCAGCTCCCAGCCCTGACCGGGCAGCTTCGTCTTCACCAGCACGTTCTTCAGGGTGTCGGCCGCGGTGACGACCCGATCCAGTCCGGCAGCGTTGGCCCAGTCCACCAGCGTCGCGATGGTGGGGGTCTCGGCGGTGTCGTGGACCTGCGCAGGCGGGAGGCCTTCGTTCGGGCGGGGAGGCGGGGCGAGGGTGGTGACCGCCTCGACGTTGGCGGCGTACCCGGACTCGAGGCAGCGAACGAAGGTGTCCTCCCCGTTGTCGCTCTCGGCCAGGAACTCCTCCGAGGCCGAGCCGCCCATGGCCCCGGACATCGCGGAGACAATGACGTAGCGAACCCCAAGGCGATCGAAGATCCGCTGGTAGGCGCGACGGTGGGCGGCGTAGGACGCGGCGAGGCCGTCCTCATTCAGGTCGAAGGAGTAGGAGTCCTTCATGATGAACTCCCGACCACGCAAGATACCCGCCCGAGGGCGTTCCTCGTCGCGGTACTTGGTCTGTACTTGGTACAGTGTGACGGGGAAGTCTTTGTAGGAGTTCAGCTCTCCCTGCACGGTGAGCGCGAAGAGCTCCTCGTGGGTGGGCCCGAGCAGGTAGTCGTTACCGCGGCGGTCCTTGAGCCGAAACAAGCCCGGCCCGTACTCGGTCCAGCGGTTGGTCTTCTCGTAGGGCTCCCTGGGTAGCAGCGCGGGCAGGCTGATCTCCTGCGCGCCCATGGCGTCCATCTCCTCGCGCACCACCCGCTCGACCTGGCGCAGTACCCGCAGGCCCAGCGGCAGCCAGGAGTACACCCCGGGGGCCACGCGGCGGATGTAGCCGGCGCGCACCAGCAGTCGGTGGCTGGGTACCTCGGCGTCCGCGGGAGCCTCACGCAGGGTACGAAGGAACAAGGTGGACAGTCGGGTGATCACGGCTCGTCAGCGTAGCGGGCAGACGTGGGCCGTCCGTGCCGTCCAGCGCACCCGCGCCGACCTTCGTAGAGTCGCCCCATAGGGTTCCAGCAGATAGTCAGCCACTCGAACGCAGGAGGATTAGGTGCTCATTCGTCGTCTCGCCCGTCCCATGCTCGCCACGATGTTCATCGCCGGGGGTGTAGACGCGCTGCGCAACCCGGGTGGCAGGCCGCAGGCGGCCGCACCGCTGATCGCCAAGGGCGAAGGACTTCTGCCCAACCAGATCACCGACAACGTGCCCACCGACCCGGACACGCTGGTCAAGGTGAACGCCGCGGTGCAGGTGGGCGGCGGTGTGCTGCTGGCCAGCGGCAAGATGCCTCGGTTGGCCTCCCTGGCGCTGGCGGGCAGCCTGGTGCCCACCACGCTCGCCGGGCACGCATTCTGGGAGGAGAGCGACCCCGCAGCCAAGGCGACCCAGCGCATCCACTTCCTGAAGAACGTCAGCCTGCTCGGTGGTCTGCTGATCGCCGCGGTGGACACCGAGGGCAAGCCGTCGGTCGGGTGGCGGTCGCGCCGGGCGGCCAAGCGGGCGAGCCAGGCCGTCACGGTCGCGCTGCCGTTCGCCGCGTCAGGCGCCTCCAGCACCGCCGAAACGCTCAGCGGAGCAGCAAGCACCGCGGCGGACCGGGGCCAGGACCTGGCCCAGCGGATCGCCGCCAGCGACACCACCAAGCGACTGTCCGCCTCCGGTGCGGAGTGGGCACAGACCGCGCGGGCCCGCGCGTCCGAGCTGGCCGCGGTCGCTGCCGATCGGGGTTCGGAGCTGGCCCATGTGGCCGCGGAGCGAGGCACCGGGCTCGCTCAGGTAGCGGTCGACCGCGCCCCGGCGCTCGCCGCGCAGGCGCGTGAGCGCGGCGCCGGCCTTGCGGTGGTGGCCGGAGACCGCGGTGCGGAACTGGCCGAGCAGGCGCGCGCCAAGAGCGCGGAGCTGGCCAAGGACAGCGCCAAGAAGCGACGCAAGGCCAAGAGCGGTTGGGGCTGCTGAGCTCACTTTTCAGGGACCATCGCCGCCGTGCGGGTCTCGATAGAGTGGGGCAGTGCTTGTGCTGCTCCCTCCTTCGGAAACCAAGGCGCACGGCGGTGATGGTCTCCCGCTCGATCTGCAGACACTGAGCTTCCCGGAACTGAACCCCATGCGGGACAAGTTGATTGATGCCGTGGTGCGACTCGCGGCCGACCCCGAGGCCAGCATGGTGGCCCTGGGTCTCGGACCGACGCAGGTGGACGACGTTGTGCACAACGCGCAACTGCGGGTGGGCACCGCGAGGCCTGCGTTGGACCGGTATACCGGGGTGCTCTACGACGCGCTCGGCGCCCGAGGGTTCACCCGCGCTCAACGTGCGCGAGCTGGTGCGCGGCTCGCCGTCGGCTCCGCGTTGTTCGGGGTGGTCCGCGCGGACGACCCGATCCCCCGCTACCGGCTCTCGGCAGGTTCGACGGTGCCCGGACTGCCCACCTTGCGCACTCTGTGGCGTCCCGTGCTTTCGCCCGTGTTATCCGACGTGGACGGACTGGTGGTCGATCTCCGATCGGGGTCCTACGCCGCCCTGGGCCCGGTGCCGGGCGCGGTGACCGCGACGGTGCTCACCGAGCAGCCCGACGGCTCCCGCTCGGTCGTCAGCCACTTCAACAAGGCACACAAGGGCTTGCTGGCCCGCGCGCTCGCCCTGACGCGGGCGGAGCCCTCCGATGCGCGGGCCGTAGCCAGAGTCGCCCGCGCAGCAGGACTCCGGGTGGAGGTGCACGCGGCCGAGCTGATCATCCTCACCTAGGATCACCGCGGCCACTGGGCACCACCTTCGAGCGCGCGCGGGAGACACATGAGCACGACGAAGACTCCGACCCACGCCCGGCGCCCGCACGTCGTGGACCGCTACTTCAAGATCACCGAACGCAGCTCCAGCGTCAGCCGCGAGGTGCGCGGCGGCGTGGTCACGTTTGTCACCATGGCCTACATCGTGGTGCTCAACCCGCTGGTCCTCGGAAGCTTCTCCGCCGAAGACGCCTCCGCCCACCGCGACGTGCTCGGGCACATCATGCCGGTGGGCCAGGTCGCCGCCGTCACCGCGCTGGTGGCCGGGGTGATGACCATCCTGTTCGGCCTGATCGCCAACTATCCCTTCGCCATCGCCACCGGGCTGGGCATCAACACCCTGCTGGCGGTGACCATCGCACCCCAGGTCAGCTGGCCCGAGGCGATGGGGTTGGTGGTCATCGACGGCATCGTCATCGTCGTGCTGGCGTTGACGGGCTTGCGCACGGCGGTGTTCAACGCGGTTCCCCGAGAGCTGAAGGCCGCCATCGCGGCAGGCATCGGCCTGTTCATCGCGTTCATCGGTTTGGTTGACGCGGGCTTCGTCCGACGGTTGCCCGACGACGCCCACACCACAGTGCCGGTGGGGCTGGGCATCAACGGATCCATCGCCTCCTGGCCCACCTTCGTGTTCTGCTTCGGCCTGCTGCTGATGGGCGTGCTCGTGGCCCGCAGGGTGCGCGGTGGACTGCTCATCGGCATCGTCGTCACCACCGTACTGGCCGCCCTCGTGCAGGCCACCACCCACGTCGGCGCGTCCAAGGGCGTCAACCCCAAAGGCTGGAACCTCAGTGTTCCGGACATGCCGAAGGTGTTTGCAGGGTTCCCCGACCTGAGCCTGGTCGGCGACGTCAGCTTCGGGGCGTTCGCCCGGATCGGGGCGCTCTCGGCCACGCTGCTGGTGTTCACCCTGGTACTGGCCAACTTTTTCGACGCCATGGGGACGATGACCGGGTTGGCCAAAGAAGCCGAGCTGGCCGACGCCGAAGGCAACGTCCCCGGTATCGGGAAGGCGCTCGTCGTGGAGGGTCTGGGCGCGGTCGCCGGTGGCGTCGGCTCGTCGTCGTCCAACACGGTGTTCGTGGAGTCCGCGTCCGGGATCGCCGAAGGTGCGCGCACCGGCCTGGCCAATGTGGTCACCGGGCTGCTGTTCTTGGCCGCCATGTTCCTCACCCCGCTGTACTCGGTGATTCCCATCGAGGCCGCCGCCCCGGCGTTGGTGGTCGTTGGCGCCCTGATGATCAGTCAGATCAAGGACATCGACTTCGGCGACTTCGCGGTGGCGCTGCCCGCGTTCCTGACGATTGTGGTCATGCCGTTCACCTACTCGATCGCCAACGGCATCGGCGTCGGCTTCATCACCTGGGTGGTACTGCGGGTGGCACGCGGGCGCCCACGCGAGATCCACCCGTTGATGTGGATCGTGGCGGTGCTCTTCGTGGCCTACTTCGCAGTGGGACCCATCACCGACGCGCTGCGCTGACCGTGCCCCATGCTGGGCGTTCGGCCGACACGCCGCGGCCGGTCACCGGGACTTGTCGGGCTCCGGTGGTATCAACAGAGCACCGGATGAGTACCGACGATGGTGGAGATGCGTGATGGACGAAACATGTGCGGACTGCGAAGCGACGTTGGACCACTGCCACGGCACGCTGATCGTGCACCAGGAGAACGTGCGCGAGTGCACCGAGGACGGCTGCTTTGTCCTGGACTCCGCCCGGCATGATTTCGTCGTCGACTGCGTCGGCCTCACCGACTGCGACTGCACGCGGGCAGTCGTGGCGCACTATCGGCAGATCGCTTGACCGCACGCCCTCACAGGCGGACCGAGCCGTCCTCGCTGAGCGTCCAGCCTGGATTGTGTGCGATCTCCCAGACGTAACCGTCCGGATCGGCGAACGCGCCCGTCGTGCCGCCCCACTCGGCCTGCGCTGCGGCGCGGATGATCGTGGCGCCTGCCCGCTCGGCCTCCGTCAGCACCTGCCCGACCTCGGCGGGTGCACGAACATTGTGCGCGAGCTCGATGCCCGGAGCGCCATGGCCGCCGAGCGCAGTCCACAGCCCGAAGACCATGCCGCCGGCCTGGAAGAAGCACACTTCACCGTCGGGCCGCTGGGCCCCTCCCCAGCCAAGCGCTTCGTAGAACGCCCGCGCGCGGTCAAGGTCGGTCACGCCGAGGGTCACCAGGCTGATGCGTTGCTCCATACCGGTCATCTTCGCAGGCTCAGCTGTACATGAGCGATCCCGGCGTGGTGAGCAGCTCACCAGTCTCCAGCCAGGTCTTCAGACCCGACAGGATCATCGGCCAGCCGCCGTAGAGGTGTTCGTTCGCGCCCTCGCGCATCTGGTCATGGGTGACGGTGAGGAGACACGAGTCGCCAACCGGCTCGATCTCCCAGGTGACCCGGGAGGTGCCCTCACTCTTCACCTCCTCGCTGTACATCAGCACCATCGACTGCACCAGTCGGCGGGGCGGTTCGACTTTGAGGTTCACCCCTTCGCCCAGGAGGTAGTCGTCGGGTGTGCGCTGTTCGAATCGCGAGCCGGAATCCCCGACTGCGCTGAGGACACAGCCGAAGTTGTACTTGCTGCGGATGTCGCCGTCCGTGATGGCCTCCCACAGCCGCTCGGGCGTGGTGCGAATGTAGATCTCATAGATCTTTTCCATCGGTTTCTCCAGTTGGGTCTTGAGGTCGCTGAGCGCTGCGGTCCAGGGCTCGGCGTACTTGCTCACCCACCGGTCGTGGACGAGCCGGATGGGTACGGGGTTGAGGAAGTGCAGCTTCTCCCGGCCGCGGCGCCGGGTGACGACGAGGCCGGCCTCCTCCAGCAGCTTGAGGTGCTTCATCACGCCGAAGCGCGTCATGGCGAAGTGTTCCTGCAGGGCGCTCAGCGTCTGGCCGTCCTCGCGGAACAGCTCGTCGAGCAGGCTCCGCCGCGTCTCGTCGGCCAGAGCTTTGAATACTTCGTCCACCACGACGACATTAGGTGACCATGTAGTCACCTGTCAATCCCTCGGTACGTTTGGGCGAAACCGCACTCGAGAGGGATCCGCCGTGTCATCATCGAGCGAGCACCGAGAGCGCTGGCAGCGCTACTGGGACAAGCATTCCGGCACGTACGACCGGCAGATGCACCTCATGGACCGCCTGCTCTTCGGGGACTCACGCGCGTGGGCCTGTGCGCAAGCCGCCGGCGACGTTCTCGAGGTGGCGATCGGGACCGGACTCAACCTGCGCTTCTATCCTGAAGGCGTCGCGCTGGCCGGCATCGACCTCAGCGCGGAGATGCTCGCCATCGCCCATACCCGTGCTGAGACCACTGTGGCCCTGGTGCGGGGCGACGCCCATGCCCTGCCGTTCGAGGACGACACCTACGACACCGTGGTCTGCACCTTTGGGCTCTGCGCGATTCCCGACCTCGACCCCGCGATCGCCGAGATGCATCGGGTGCTGCGATCGGGTGGGCGACTGGTGTTGGTGGACCACGTCGCCGGTTCAGCCCGGCCACTCCGCATGCTGCAGCGCCTGCTGGAAACCGTGTCGATCCCGCTCGGCGGTGAGCACTTTCTACGCAGGCCACTGGACAACGTACGTGCCGCAGGCTTTCGCATTGAGCGCGTGCAGCGCTTCAAGTTAGGGATCGTCGAGCGGCTGGTCGCGGTCAAGGTAGCGTGACAAGGCCTTTTGTCTCCGCGTCACCATGTTGATGCCGTGCGTCATCTGACTAGAATTGGGTCGTGCGCACGACGCTAACCCTTGACGGTGATGTTGCCGCCGCGCTCGCGCACCGCCGAGACCAGCGCGGAACCGGGCTGCGGCACGAGGTCAACGCGTCGCTGCGCGCGGGTTTGTAGGCCGCCAGCGCACCTGCGCGTCCTATTATGTTGACTAGGAGCGCGGCATTGTGGTGGTACGCGGTCGCTTATCACTTCCGTCCGCCTCACCCGTGGGCTGAACGATGAGTCATCCTCCGCAGTACCTTGGTGGTCCGAATTCGAACTATGGTGACCCTGCGCAGCGTGCGCCGGGCGGGCACGCTCGTAAATTGCCCCCTCAGCCGAGGTGGTGGATCGCCCCAATCATCGCCGTGCCGCTGGGGGTTGTGCTCCTGATCTTCACCGTCGCATTGGTGTGGGTCTGGTTCATCGTATTTCCGTTGGTCATCATTATGCTGTCTTTAGGTGTAGGCGTCTGCCTTGTCCTGAGTCGCCAGCTTCCCAACGCCCACGTGGTTGGCGTTGGTTTGATGCTGGCTGTAGCTGTGGCCATTGGAGTCTTCAGCGCTATTCTGTTGCTTACTGGGCGCGCGTGAAGGCTGAAGAGGCCGTCGCGTGGACGAGGGGTAGCTGGTGGACGCTTGGGGTGGTTGGCTCTTTGATCATCGTGTCCGAGATAGGCGCATGGTGCCTTTTGACGAGTACACGGAGCGTATTCTACAAGACCATACTACTTGTCGGTTATATTGCCGTGCTGGTCTGCCTAGTCCTTGCCCGACGGGTTAGGTTCGCCGCTCCGGCCGGGTTGGGCATCGTGTGCGGGCTGCCCGTGGCGGCTATCTACCTGGTCGCTGATGCACTGCACTGATCCAGACCCTCAGTGCGTTGCGGCGCCCACGTAGCCCTGCAGTCGGCGTCGGATCTCGACCGGGTCGCAGGCCGGCTCGTCGAAGCGGTAGCGCACCTCGTCCCCGCCCTCTGCACCCACCCAACGTAACCCGAATCCCAGCGGACACAGGTGATTGAGCTCCGCGCCGATGACGTACCGCACCGGCAGCCCCGCGCTGAATGCGGCCAACGCTCGTACGTCTTGACTGTGGTCGCGGTTGAGGTGCGGGATCATCCGGCTGAGCGCGACGGCCATCCGGTCCGGCTCGGCCAGCGCGTAGACGTCCAGCGGGATCGGTCGGCGCGTCCGGGTCATCACCGACACCTCTTCGTAGGGACACGACACGAGAACACGGTCGACGCTGAAGGCCACCGCAGCCTGATCCCGGGTCGCCGGTGCGCAGCCGACGCGTCCACATCGGCTCGGGTCGCTTGGTGCGGCACCAAGTCGCCCGAGCAGGGTGAGCCCGACGCCGAACTCCGGGTCGGTGTCCACGAACAGGGCCGCGTGCCGATGACGACGGACGGCAGCGTCGAACCGCGCACGGCGAGGCACAAGGATGATGGCCTCGCCGTCGTCGTCGAACACCGAAACCACCTCTTCCGCAGCGGGATCACCGCGAGTGCCGTCGGCGACGATCAGTCGCCCCGTCTCCGCCGCGCAGAGCGTGGTTCGCGCGCGACGGGCAAGGCTGGTGTCGTCCGTCGCCACCTGAGCGGCCAGCATGAATTCAGCCGGGCACGCAGTACCCGGACAAGTATCGCGAACCGTCATCGCGTTCACCTCGCGTCGTCCTGCTGGGGAATGGGCATTGCCAACCGGATCGACCCGTTGGTAATTAGGTGAGGCTAATTTAGGGTCGGCTAACTTAGCAAGCCCGGCCAAGGCGGCACTTGCGGCTGGGGACGCTGGGAGCACCCAGGCGGCCGACTATGGTTGCCGATGCCCTGTTCCCGCAGCTGAAAGGACGCTGTCCGCGATGTCTACCGAAGCGATGCCGACCGAGACGATCGAGTTCCAGGCGGAAGCTCGGCAGCTGCTGCAGCTGATGATCCACTCCATCTACTCGACCAAAGACGTCTTCCTGCGCGAGCTGATCTCCAACGCCTCGGACGCACTGGACAAGTTGCGACTTGCCGCCTACCAGGACAAGGACCTGGACGTCGACACCTCCGACCTGCACGTCTCGCTGGAGACGGACCCCCCGGAGCGGACGCTGACCGTGCGGGACAACGGCATCGGCATGTCCCGGGACGAGGTGGTCGAGCTGATCGGCACGATCGCCAAGTCCGGTACCGGGGAGATGCTGGCGAAGCTGCGCCAGGCGCGGGAGTCCGGTGAGTCCTCCGAGCAGACGACGACCGAGCTGATCGGTCAGTTCGGCGTTGGGTTCTACTCCAGCTTCATGGTCGCCGACCGCGTCGTCATGCTCACCCGCCGCGCCGGGGCCCACAGCGGGGTCCGGTGGGAGTCCACCGGCGAGGGCACGTACACCATTTCCGAGATCCCCGACGCTCCGCAGGGCACTTCCGTCACGTTGCACCTCAAGCCCGAGGACGCCGACGATGCGATGCACGACTACACGGACCCGACCATCGCGCGGGCTACGGTCAAGCGCTACTCCGACTTCATCACCTGGCCGATTCGCTTGGCCCCGGCCGACGGCGAGGGTGAGCCGGAGGTCGTGAACTCCCGGAAGGCGCTGTGGGCGCGCGCGCAGAGCGACGTCTCCGACGAGGAGTACAGCGAGTTCTACCGGCACGTCAGTCATGACTGGCAGGAGCCGCTGGAGACGATCCGGCTGTCCGCCGAGGGCACCTTCGAGTACCAGGCGCTGCTGTTCCTGCCCAGCCACGCGCCGATGGACCTGTTCATGCGGGAGGCCAAGCGCGGCGTCCAGCTGTACGTCAAGCGGGTCTTCATCATGGACGACTGTGAAGCGCTCGTCCCGGAGTACCTGCGCTTCGTCAAGGGTGTCGTCGACGCGAACGACCTGTCGCTCAACATCTCGCGGGAGATCCTGCAGCAAGACCGCCAGATCCAGCTGATCCGCAAGCGCCTGGTGAAAAAGGTGCTCTCGACGGTGAAGTCGATGCTGACCAACGAGCCGGAAAAGTACGCGACGTTCTGGGCGGAACTCGGGCGCGCCGTCAAGGAGGGGCTGGTCTCGGACCACGACAACCGGCAGTCCATCTTGGAAATCTGCTCGTTCCCCTCGACCCACGACGCCGAGAAGCCGACGACGCTGGCCGACTACCTGAGCCGCATGCCCGCCGAGCAGGACACCATCTACTACGCCACCGGAGAGTCCCGGCCGGCGCTGGAGAACTCGCCGCACATGGAGGCCTTCCGTGCGAAGGGCTACGAGGTGTTGCTGCTGACCGACCAGGTCGACGAGGTGTGGATCGACGCCGTGCCCACGTTCGAGGACAAGCCGCTCGCCTCGATCGCCCGCGGGGAGGTCGACCTGGGCGGCGACGAGGTGGACGAGGACACCAAGGAAGGCTTCGTCGCGCTGACGAGTTGGATGGCGACGACGCTGTCCGAAGACGTCAAGGAGGTCCGGCTCTCGCACCGACTCGTGGATTCCGCGGCGGTGCTGGTTGGTGAGCCGGGCGACCTGACGCCCACTTTAGAAAAGATGTACCGGGCGATGGGTCAGCCCCTGCCCAAGGTCAAGCGGACCCTCGAGCTGAACCCGAAGCACCCCCTGGTCACCGGCCTCAAAGCGGCGCACGAGGCGCGGGCGGATGACCCAGCTCTGGCGGACACCACCCACCTGCTCTACGGGATGGCGTTGCTCGCCGAGGGGGGCGAGTTGACCGAACCCGCCGCCTTCGTGTCCGTGCTGTCCCAGCGGTTGGCGCACACGCTCACCTGAGGTTCCGACGGCTCAGCGCAGCACCTCGACCGAACAGCGAATGCCGGGAGCACGCGACAGTGGGCCGTCCGCCGTCACCAGCACGGCGCCGAGCGCTTCGGCCAAGGCGACGTAGGCGGCGTCGTAAGGGGTGAGGTTGCTCCGCAGCTCCCAGCACCGACCCAGCAACCCGCGGTGGGCGGCACGACGCACGGGCAATTCGGCAAGGTCGGCCAGCGCAGTTTCTGCGCGGTCCGTCGTCAGGTGACCTGCCGCGAGCTGGCGTCGATAGACCGACGCCACCTCCAGATCGATCAGCTCCGGCGCGGACAATTGTTCCCCGCGCAACCGCGCACGAGCCGCGTCACCGGAGTCTCCGTCATCGCCCAAGGCCGGCGCCAGGACGCTGGCGTCAACGACGATCACGATCCTCCCGCACCTGCTCCACGGCCGCCCGGAACGGCACCGACCCCCCGGAGCGGCGGCCTGCTCGCTCCAGCACCTCCTCCAGGGTCGGTGCGGCCGCGTCCTCGATCAGTCGACTCAACAGATACTCCTGCAGAGACTGGTGCGCGCGAGCTGCTCGCTGCCGCAGCACGACATGTGTCGCCTCGGGAACGTCTTTGATCTGCACACTCGTCATGGCTCCATAATGGCGCCAGTAGCGCCAGACTGCAAGTGTTACTCGGGTTGACCTCACTGACCCCTGTGAAGTTGCTCTCGGCCGATCCTGCCCGCGCCCGCCCGCTGATGGCAGTCCTATCCGAGCTTCGCACCGTAGGACCGGAGAACGTCGCGCAGAGCGTTCCAGGTGGCGTCGGTGTCGGGCAGCTCGGCGACACGGGTGAGAATCTCAAACGGGCGCCCTGGCGTGACACCCCTACGACCGCGGGCTGTGGCTCGGCGGCGTTGCGGACGCCGCGCAGAATCCCAACCTCGGCTTCGTCCTGCAGGACACCGTGGCGTTGATCGAGCAGCTGCCCAGCGAAGAGCGCACCGTGTTGTTGCACGACCGCGACTGGCAATCACAACTTGCCGCCCAGACCCGCCTCATTGTCACCGCCGCGACAGCACTGGCAGAGGCCCGCGATGCGTGGGCGCGGACGGCCGACACGCCATGAAGCCCCGCCCTCGCCCAAGCAGCTGCCGCCCGCCGGAGATGCGCCCTGCTGCGGTCAGACGCCGAACCGCTTGGCGAGTTCCTGTCCCCCGACCTCGCGCACCACTGCTGGGTCACCACAGACCACCAGTTCGTCGCGGGCCCGGGACAGCCCGACGTAGATGCGTTCGCGCAGGCGCACCTCGTCGGTCCAGGAGTTCACTGCAACGACCACGGCGCGGCGCTCGAGTCCTTTGAAGCCGAGGACGTGGCCGTAGAACACTTGCTCGGCGTCCCAGAAGGTGTCCCAGTAAGCCTTGGCGGGCTCAGTCGGTCGTCGCAACACTCCTACTGATGTGAGGTGTTGTGGATGTGGTCGAAGAAGGAACTGATTGACAAGCAGGCTCGGTTCTGGGTGTTGATGGCGAAGGGCTCGACGCTGCAA
>JAABUK010001145.1_pt1 | contig 51676 bp, 65 predicted proteins | sample 5559141 | NCBI WGS metagenome assembly JAABUK01 (sample SAMN10711869, study PRJNA513367) | rock metagenome | isolation source: Antarctica rocks | place: Antarctica: Victoria Land, Pudding Butte nord | collected 2016-01-03 | reverse complement strand
CCCCCCCCCTCCAAATTGAGTTTTATTAGGTTGTGGCATTGAACCAGCAGTGACTCATCAGACACCCACACTTGGGAGCACAGGTGCCTGTGATGTGCACGTGCTACAAAGCCGGCATCCCAGCCCTCCTTTAGTGCATTTATCCCTACACCCTATGCTGGCCTGCATGCAGGTGTCCTTTGTCATCTTCTATACGTAATTTGCCATGTGCAAGGTGTGCTGCAGCAATACGCAGTCTGTCTGTGACTCTATTTGGGTTGTAACACTCAGGCCCCAAAGCTACATTGCATGGATTCTTTTTTTGCAAGAGGGTCGATGGAAAATTGCATCATGCGACTTGTTGCCATTGTGATGCAGGTGTACAGCGTATCTGTGAGTCCGTTCTTTGGAGTGCAAGCCCCAGGGCCCAGTCCCCAGTTACGTGGGGATTTAGGCATCAACTTCAGCTGTAGCCCAGACAACACTCATCATCTCATAGAAGCTGCTGTCAATGAAGTCCATAGATTACAGGCATGATCTCCCCCTCTCCTCCCCTACCCTCCACCCCCATATCAGAGCCCCACAAGCTGTTGCAAAGTTTATTCACTCATTCCTGAAACATTTTCTAGTATCACATGTTGTGTATGTCCACTATGCTCGTCATGCTTTACATTCCCAGCAAACATCTCAACATGATGTGCAAGCATGCTAGCATCACATGTGATGCAAGCCGACAGAGTGGCCCAGAGCACGACAGGTTGTCAAACTAGTCAAGGTTTTATGAGGAAGCATCTGCTGGATGAAGCAGCAATCAACAGCTGTAGTAACAGTAGGTAACCAGTAGCAATGCATAGCGGTGATAACAGTATTAATGACAGATTGGAGGCTGGCAGCAGCAATGAATGGTGTGATGATATGCAGGAGGAAGGCCCAACAGAAGCTGATGTGAGCAGCTTGCGTAGCATAGAGCAGCGCAGCTGGGAGAACATGCAGCAGGAGAACACCTACTGGCAGGAAATGCTGGCCAGCACCTACATGTCTAGAAGCTATCAGATGGCAAGCCCCCTTTCTGATGTCCCTCTCTCACCTACATCTCTGACTGGCGCAGATTCAAATCAGAATGCCGACCTTTCCTTGCGCTGCAAATTGATCCTGTAGAACCCCCTTACATGCATTTTCTCCATCCCTATCATTTCAACCACCATGCATTTGCCTCAGCTTGAGGAGTGATGCTGGGGCATTAGTGGATGGATCTGCGAGTGTTCATTGCACAAGCATTCATTGTACAAGCGCAGTAGCACAACTGTGCAGATGCTACTGCATTCTGTATGCAATCAGCGCATATCTGTTCTGTTTTGAGTGATGATGAACTGCTGTATCCCTGCACAGTGAGTATGGGACCCTTTGCCCTTGCACAGTGCTTGCGCAAGGCATGTCAGGGATAGTCACTATTTCAACAGGCCATGCATCAAGCGGCAGCACTCTAAACCTGCCATGCAAACTTGTCTGCATTTTGTTGATGATTGTTGTGTCCAAGGGTCAAACACCTGTGCGTCTAGCGTGAGAGACATCTTTGCTTGCATACCTGAGTTGATTCTTTTGTCCAGTTTCGTGCATTGAGCTGATAGTGTTGTGCAAGTTTGCATGTTGTGTTGCAGATACCGGACCTAGATGAAGTGTATCAGAGGCGGCTGAAAGCCAGGGATCAGGTCAATGCTGAGTTGACAGGCAAAACCCTACAGGCAGCTATGCAGAGATGCTTGCCATACCCATGTCATCAGCGCTACACTGCAGTTGCAATGCTGCCCCAATCAAGCCTGGTGAACAGGTTCCTGTCAGGCCTCGGCACAATAGCACCCACCACACCAAAGAAGTCTGGGTATTGGTTGTTGGCAACTGCAGCTGGTGCATTGGTGGCTGCAAAGCTCTGGAAGCGAAAATGAACATGCATCATAAATCCAATGATGCCATGCATGTGACCCCATGCTAGTACTTTGTGTTTGCTTGAAAAGCTCTTTGTGACCATCTCAGTTGAGGTTGCTGGCTGTTTGCTTACTCAATTTAGGCTCTGAGCCAGCAGGGTGTACCAACACATGGGGTTGTTGAAGAAGTGTTGTGACCAGCAATGATATCCCACTTGACCTTCATAAGCCCGATTATGTCTCACAGGCAGCAACTTCTGTCAGACCTGAAGTGCTTCGATTGGACCTTCGGTTGTACTGCATGTTACTTTTTCCTGAGGTTGAGCAATGTTTGCTTTGACTCGATACAGACCAATGCAGTGGCACCGCATCTGTACATGCGGTGGCCTGGTATCTGTATGTGCCCCCTGCACAGGTATCATACAGGTTATGTTGAATTGACATGAGCATCCGGATCCTGTGACTGGAGAGGAAAAACCGTAAGTGGACGGCAAAGTTCACCCTTGCATGTACTGCGCTAATGCATATAATCAATCAATCCAACCGCTTTTAATTGTAAAGTATACTTTGTGTCTTTAAAATCATCAGGGTAGTCCACAGAAAATAGCTGAGAAATCAAGATACACTAGGAAGTAAACTTTCAATTACCATAGAGCATCAGGGGAACTGCCAAAGCCTTGTTGTAATGAAGGAGGGTGCTGGTGTTGTGACACCCCACATGGTGTGCACGCTTTATTTAAGGTAGCCCTGCAAAGTTCAGTAGCAAAGCTAAAAGTGGACTGGTCAACACAGATTGCCTTTGTGCAGAACAAAAGCTTTGTGACGTAATCAGTGCAATTGCAAATGATCATGTTGTGAGCCACAAGGACTCAAGACTCAGGTCAGCATGCATGCAATAAAACAATGTACTGGGAAAGCATTCTGCAACATCATAGTGCTTAAAGCTTGCTACAAGACATCTTCAAAGCAAAGTCTGCATGAGTGCTCAGTACCAAAGGGTCTGATCAACTGTTCAGTGGTCAAACAAAAAATCAAGCTGATGTATCAGCAAAACTACAACTGTGTCTCAGGGAGCTGTCTTGCTGCGCTTGGGAGCACAGGATGAGTGTTCCTGGTGGGGACACAGGCAGGTGTCTGACAAGCAGATGTTGTGTGTTTGTGAAATGAAGTGCTGGAATCATCCATGTGCATGTTTTACGCAGCTTGCACGCTCTGCCTGAGACTTTTTGTGTATTAAAACCTGCTGTCGGCTTGGTCTTCTCCTCCATACAGCACAGTCCGCTATCCTCAGAGGTAGCAAGCATAATGTCGCGCAGACAACAGCGTCAAAACTCTGCTTGGTTGCACACCTACACCGTAGCTGCTCACCGCAGCAAACCACCTGGTGAGCACTTCCATCCACCATCATTTCTCCTTGTAAGTCCCATCGAGTTTGGAAGATTCAGCCCAAATGGTTGTCTGTACTGTAGACCTATAGAGCTGACCATGACTCGACGGACTACAACCAGCTCCTCAATACAACGGCACAAAGATTGCAATTGCCCTGCTTGCCTGTTCTGGCTGCCCACTCAGCTCTGCTTCTTGATGTCCTCAAACTCAGATCCATCCAAACTGAGTTGACTGCTTGATGCACTCTCCAACTGATAGTTATCAGCAGAAGCCACATCAGAAGAAGAAGGCTGGAGAACGCTTGGCGCCTCATCTGTCACAATTGAGGCAGCGCTGCTCTGCAGTGGCCTATGCTGCTGCTGCTGCTGCTGCTGCTGTTGTGGCAGCTGCTGTTGTTGTGGTGGCTGCTTTTTGTGTGAAGTAGGTTTCAGCCAATACCAGCCAGTGAGGCAGTAGCAAGCGTGTAAGGTCCACTGCCACTCTCCAGTGCACATGGCTGCCCGCACTAAGAGGGCAACTATGGTCATGATTGTGAAGGTGGCACTGCCTATGCTTGCCACCTTTTGGGTTGTGGTCAAGTCTGGCTGGTTGTGAAGCAGATCAAACCCAAACCAGGCCGCAAGGGCTGTAAGGAACAGGAGAATCAGGCAGGGAGGGATGAGTCTGACAGCCCCGTGGTACTCCACATCTGCAAGCAGAACATCAGCTGAGTAAAAGCACTGCGCCAAAACATGTTCACACCCGACTTCACACAGTGAGAAATAGCTGTTGGGCAACAATCTTGCAAGAGGACTCACAGTCGACCAATTCTTCTTGCAGCGTCTTGTCTACCTCGCCGCTCTCGATGCCGCAGGGAAGGCCTGCAAGGCCTGCAAAGCATTTCAGCGTCCGAATACAGCCGTAGCCTTCTAAGTAAACGACGCTAGCGCTACGCCTCACCTGCGTCCGTCTGTGCTTGCAAGTGCAGCTTCGCCTCTAAAAGGCGCAACTGAAGCTGCATGAGGTTCGCTTTCTCTTGACGGATCCTGTCTTCTCGTTGACCCAGTCTGAGCTTCTCTTGCCTGAGCCATGCCCTTGTCTGGTCTCTCCTTTGCATGTCTGTTTCTGCTGTGTCCGTCGGGGGTGAAAGATCAAGGTCATACAAAGCGTGCTGCACTTCCTCAATTTCATCTTCGACGACTCCGATGCGCGCTTGCACCTTCGGCAGCCTCTGCCTGAGCTCTTGCAGCTCGCCATCCAGAATGGCAGGTCGCTCGCCATAGTTCTGCATGCCGTCAGATCAACTAGCGACAGGATTGCTGCAAAAAGGGCGTCAGAGGTTTGGAGGCAAAACAGCTTCACATCAGCTTGTTGCAAAACGGACTTACATATTCATCCCGCAGCGCCGACACATCAAGTGAAGGTCGAACATTTTCTAGTTTTAGCTAGGCTGGTGCAGTGCCCATTATTAATCGAAGGGCGGCACAGCAGGGCGCTGGCCTTTTGGCAGCATGGCCCCGTGCCATGCTGCGCTGACACATTGTTCGCTGGGAGCACCCCGCTCCCGTGATCAGCGTGAGAGAACAGACAGGTACACATACCGATGGTATAGCATTCGTCAAGCATGCTTTGAGCCTTCTGCCGGGCCATGCTGCCAAATCAAGCTCAGCGTGTCATCGCTCACGTCGATCTGGACGCTTTCTATACTCAAGTCGAAGTGCAGCGCAACCCTGATCTGAAGGGCAAACCGGTTGTGACCGTACAGTACAACCCGTTCGGTGATTTGCGTACCATCACACCAGACGAGCCACGCATTTTCAACGACAGCAACGGAAGCCTGATAGCTGTTTCCTATGAAGCCAGAGCTTCCGGAGTCAAAAGGTAAGGATAGCCCATCTAGAGCGCAAGAGGTCCAGACATGACATCAAGTGTGATCTGCATAAGCTGCGCGGAAGTACATTGAGTACGTGTTTCCACTATCTGGACTGCAGAGGCATGCGTGGTGATCAGGCACGCAAAGTATGCCCAGAAGTCCAGTTGGTCCAAGTGCCCACAGCACATGGCAAGGCTGACCTCACACTTTACCGAGATGCTGGCAAGCAGGTGGGCATGCATGCTGCCGTCATAATGATACCTTCACTTCGGGTTGCCTCAAACCCTGCTGTTCACGACATGCTACTGCTAAACGTTCATAGCAGATGGTTTACCTTGCAGCATGCTGCTGCTAAACGTGCATGCAAATTTCACGTGCTCTTCTGTAGAGTAGCACATGCTTGCCACAGACCAGAAATTTAAGCCAGCTACGCTCAAAGCAAACATCCGCCATCCGATTTCAATACATCATCACAAGATGCCACCAGTATCTTGATCCATTTGCATCGCTGCACATCACTCCAAGCACTCAATTTGGCTTTTGAGTAGCTTTAGCACGTCTCATTAGAACATCGTCCCGGGTTATTGTTATCATTAGAATGTGACAATTTTCACTTCACTTGCTGCTGACAGGTGGTGGAGATTCTGAGCCGCATGGCCATATGTGAACGTGCTTCCATTGATGAGTGCTACCTAGATCTGACAGAGGAAGCTCACAGGAGGCTGGCTGCTTGTGGGGGTCAACCCCCCTTACCCATCAACCCAGACAGAGTTCACATCTGCGGCCAGGTGAGACTACTCACACTGCCTTGATGAGTTGGATCCGTACTGAGTTTGCTTTTGTGTTTGCAAGATACAATGGTGACATCTGTTTCAGCAGACATGGGTTCCTTGAGGTTGACCTGATGAAGCTAGCAGAACCAATGCAGGGTCCTAAATGCATTGTAAATACGTACAAACCACACTCCTCCCAAATCTGTGCAACTTGTCTCTGAATCTGACAAACGTCACTACAGCTTGAGTCTGTGAATTTTATGAAGTTGTCAGCTTGAATTTGCTAGCTCAAACCTGTCTTGGCAAATTGCATTTGATCACATGGAAGACAGCAGCTCAGGGTCCTCCCTTGTTATCTGCAATTGCTTTTTGTCCTTTCCTGAGAAGCTTTGGGCTGACTGACAACTGAACTTTGCATTGTATTTGTGTTCAGGAGGGAGATGAAGCGGTGGCAGACTGGTGGAAGCGCCATCCTGAGCAGTGGCAGGCAGGGGAGCTCCTGCTGGCCTGTGGCGCCACAGCTGTGGCAGACCTCAGAGCAGCTGTGGCCGCTGAGCTGGACTACAGCTGCTCAGCCGGCATTGCTCATAATAAGGCAAGCTATCAGATTGCCAGTTGCATGCATGCTTCCACTGCAGCAAGCAGGTGCAAGCATCTCTTGACCCCCCCCCCTCTGGACCCCTCCTCTCCTCTGGGGTCCCACCCTCCACACCAAAGATGATGTCGGAGAATCTGCTTCGACACTTGTTGCTTGCCACTTAATGAGTTGACCGCATTGCCACGTCAAGGTATGATGAACCAGCACATGATGCATACTGGTGCATGCTGCCATACAACCTGTCTGTCTGTCTGTCTTACAGCTTTGCATATCTTGAGCTGCGTTTTGTCTGCTGCACTGCAGATCCTTGCTAAGCTAGCATCAGGCATGCATAAACCCTCCCAGCAAACGCTGGTGCCCCTGGCCGCTGTCCAAGGCCTGCTCAAAGACTTACCCATCCCCAAGCTGCGTCAACTTGGCGGGAAATTTGGAGATGAGCTCATGGCTTCCCTCGGCATCAAGACTGTGGGTGAGCACAAAGACCCTAAACTTTGGCAACCCCAAATTGACAATTGGGCCCCTCATGACTGAACATGTTTGGCCTGCCATTGGAAACCCAATGGGAGACCTGATAGAAAAGAAAAAGAGAGAAAGAAAAGAAGAGTTTACGCTTTTCAGCGATCACAATGAGAGCCTCCTGAGGCGGCAGCCCGAAATGGGAGGCCTGATACAAATGCTGCCCGACTTCCGAATTAAGCCGTTTATATCCTGCATGATATCCCGAACAAAATCAGTGACAACTGTAAGTCATGACGCCCTTGATGTCGTTATGGCAGGTGCAGCCATAATGTCAGTTGCTTCACTCATGCAACTGTGCACTTAACACCTCTGCATCTCATAGTTGTGCACTCTACAAGCGAGTGCTTGATTGCCCTTGACATGTGTGCGCTCAAGCTCTCTTCAGAAGGCTAAGTCAGTGCAGGTGTTACGCTGAGTTGCCTGAATCTGTATTGTGTCATATTGCTCCTGGTTTACCAACCCAATCTGTGTTCTGCACCCACTATGATACTTCAGGCTGCTCCTACTGTGGCCTTCTGCTATACTGTGGGATTCCCAATACCTCTGATGCCCATATCTTCACTTCAAGTCCATGTTCGCAAGGCTGAGTCAAAGCTAGTAGACAACCTGGACGACGTGTGTTCAAACCAGAAGCATGTTTCAAAGGGTAACTCCCCAATGCTGAGCATGCTGTGCTTGGCAGGTGAGCTGGCAGAGGTGGCACTGCAGTCTTTAGAGTCCCTGCATGGAGACAGCACTGCTCAATGGCTGTACCGCCTAGCAAGGGGCTGTGACACAGAAGAGGTTTGCACATCACACAGTTGCACAGATCATCAACTTGCATAGGAAAAGGGGGAAGATAATGTGCATCTCAGTCAGCCAACTGAGTTATACAAAATGTGCCAGGGTTGTCAGTATCCTGCATACATCAGTCTGCAAATTAGTTCACAGCAGCTGCAGTGACCAGACGGTCGAGATTGAGTTTGCAGCAGCTGGACTGTATCTATGTGTGTCAAGATGCTGTTCTTGACTTGTCTGCACACACTTTCACCATGCGCATCGCTGTCACTGCCTCAGATGTGCATCTGAAGCTGCTGCAGCAGCCAGTGGGCATCCATTCTGACGCCAGCTCACCTTGCATATGTGGTCATACTGTAGTTTGATTGTCCAGGGTGTACGTTGCAGGCTTGTTGGGTGAATGCATTCAGCAGAAAGCGTCATGTTTCCAGCAGTAAAGACTCATGAGTACTTGTAGCCTACCCCTTTGCCTTCTTAGGCACGTGTCAACTGCTGGTGTTTGTAGTCACCTTGCTCTTCATGGCACAAGAGTGAATGTCAAACTACCTGGGCAGCCCAGTGTTTTGCTTGGCTTCTCGTTAAACTGACGCCGAAAGGTGTATCTTGTCTTTTTTTGTTGTCCTGAATGTCAAACTGTGCTTGATCACTGCTGGCAGGTGAAACAAAGGACACTACCAAAGTCTATCAGCTGTGGCAAGACCTTCAGGAATTATACTGCTCTGCATACCATAGAAGAAGTGCGCCATTGGCTGAAGGAGCTGGGGCAGGAGTTGGAGGAGAGAGTATTAGAAGACAGGAAAGCAAACGCTCGCCTCCCACAGTTGCTCACTGTCAGCATCTACACTTCTTCCTCAGCCGGGCAGGGCAGCTGGAGCGCAGCCCCAGGGCAGGGCCAGGCGCAAGCGCCCTGGCAGGGTAGTAATAATGTGAGCCGCTCGTGCCAAATAAGGAAGGCGACTGCAAGCTGCATGGGTGATGATGCCACTGCACTGGTAAGCATATTCTCTCTGAGCAATGTTCATTAAGCACTTTGATAACATGAAATTCAATTGTCGAACCTGACTTGTCAATTTTGATTTGAGGCAAACTACTGCTGCAGCCATCAGAAAGTTGTTGGCTTGATGCTGCTAGCTAGGTCCCTGTTCCAAGGGCTGCGCTTACCAATCGTCAAAATATAGTAGCCTTCTTGGGGCATCAGAGCAGTATTGTCCTTGGAGGAGGTGTTGCATGACCCTGCAACCATAAGGCAGTGCATGATGGGCACCAGTTACATTTTCTTAGTGGTATGAATCCGATGATCAGTTCCCGACTTCAGCAAAGCTCGGTAACTAGCGTCTCTGACGGCGTAATACCATGTAGTCCCAGAAACTTCCGCCAACATTCCTGACGGCGTAACACCATTTAGACCCAGAAAGTTCAGAACTCAAAGGTAGCTGCTTGACCTGCCGCGACCTGGCCGTCTTGTGCTATCTCAGCGTCTCACTAGCCAGGATGTCAATGTCAAATAACGCAAGCTTGTGCATGCACCGATGTGCCGTCAACCCACGCTCGTTCGTGAAGCGAAGCTTTACTTGTCCGCGAGTCACATCCTTGAATTCGAGACTTTGGCAGGCTGGCTGGCTGCCAGAGGTGTTCAGAGTTAAAGCCAGGGCCTCACCGGACAAAGTGTCAAGCCCGCAGATTGCTGTACGAGAGCCGTTTGAAGCCGTAGACGGTTTCGAGTTATCAGAGCTCTGCCATCGAAACCCTCAGATCAAAGAGCTAAAACTGTCAGCCTCCTCCTTCAACTCACCTGTTCAGGGACAGTGGAACCTACGTTTCTTAGAGAAGCTGCAGATCGAGATCAACGACTCAGCTGAGGATGCACAGGCAGCCAATAACATCACAAGGCATATGGACAGGCTGTACTTGAAGGAGTTGCACCTCGTCAATGTTGGGCCTGGTTTTCCCATTGTGCATGGTCGCTCCTTTGCCAACTTACATGCCGAGCGTCTCATCATCACAGGCTTTGATGTAAGGGGAGCGGGATGCCTCATGGAAAGGCAGGGGGAGTTGACAGACTGCATTCTTGACATTTCGATGGAAGAGATTCGGAACTTCTACATATGCCAGATCAGCCTCTGCCGATGTAGAATGGCATTCACGCCTCTGCAAGCCATGTCGTGGCGACTTGCGACATTTCTAGGTGTCGTTTTTGCTGCCCTGCTGGTAATAGGCTACCAGTATTGCATTCTACCAAGTCTTGCTAAAGAGTTTGTCAAGTATTTCCTGCTATTTTGTCTTTGGCTTCTCTCGGTTGGTGTGTTGTTGGTACGCTGATGCAGTTTCCCATATCCTGCAGCGCGTATGGATGATCGCTGTCAAGTCAGGACGCAACACGAGTCATTTGCTCATCAAACTTGAATGTAGGGTCGAAAAGATTACAGATCTCACTGCAATCATAGCAGAATGTGCTTTGCAGTATGCCCCCCCCCCCCCCACCCCTGTAATCAGAATATGGCATCAGCACGCACCTGTCATGTCACTCAAGCAACATCAACATCTCCTGCTGCAATGTCTAGCTAGGCTACTGCAGCTGCTTTGCATAGTCCTGCAAAACAGATAGAACACATTGTGCCAAACTGAGACTCTTCACCAGTACGCTTCACATCTCAAGTAAACACCTAGGATCTTTGACCAGACAAGTAGTTGCTGGTCAAAAAGAACCATTGTGCATTATAATGATGATAATAATAACCAAAATGCCTTCCAGCTCATGATGAGCTAGGTACATGCAGGACAAGTCTTGTCTCTCCAGAGCAGACCGTCTTGTGCAACTTGCCAAGCCCTAGCACAGTCCTGTGCTGAGTACGCATTTGACAGCTTTACTGTCAGCTCTTGCTGGTGGACTGCAAGTCACAAGGGCCCTGCATGCAGACAATCCAACTAAAGCATGAAACTGATAAAGCTATTCGGTGTCTCACATGACCCGTGATTACTCATCCAATATGCCTGACCATGGTATATTCAGCATCAGAAGCAGTGTTAGGACATGTACTGGCTTTGCATGCAATCATTTTACTCCCCAGCAAGAGCACTTTTGGGTCCCAAATTGACAGCATTGATTCTGGCATTACACCAACGCACAACTTCTCTACGCCAGGTTTTGGGCGTGAAGACAGGCCCTTCTTGACACATGGTGTAGATGCGGAGGTGTAGACACCATCTGGCCTTCTCAATTTGTTGATGAAACGAAGCTGTACCCTGGCAGGTCTCACAACAAACAGTGTAGATCTTGCTTTCACACCCTGATACTTATTCAGCTCTGAAGTAGTGTGCTAAATTTTTCACTGTAGTGCAGGTCAAAAAGTGGACTGCTGGCCAGAAGAGCTGGTCCATTGTTTCCATGTTTTTGGCAGTTTCCAACTTTGCAGCCGCTCCGACAGGCTCTTCACTCATCACCAAGTTCTTCAAACAGCCCTCAGCCTCAGCTCAGAGATTACAAGCCGAGTCAAGCTCAGCTGCTGAGGGAGTTCAGAGCCATGTTGAGGTTGAGGATGCTGTTCCTGAGTCACATGTAGGGCCACAGGTAGATTCCGTGATCACAGATGCAGGACCACAGACAGACATGCTTGTGGCAGATCAAGGGCTGCAAGCTGCAGCCCCAGGCTCAGACCCAGGTGTACAAGCAAAAGCCCCAGATCCAAAGACAAGGAGAGCCACACAGCTTGCTGGCAAGCTTGAACAGCCTCATGCCATCAACTCAGGGCTGCAGGCAGCAGCCCTCAGGGCAGATCAGCAGGCAGATGGTCACAGGCTGGCCGACCAGACTCTTGTTGTGCCCTCTCAACTGCAACATCACAGGCAATCTGTCCAAGCACATTCAGCAAGAGCTGCTGCTATGTCAGCACCAACATCAGAATCAGTTGACTTACAAAGGCCTGAGCCAGCACACATGCCTGTCCAAAGCCCTGCCCCTGCAGCTGCTGAGGCAGGTGTTGCTGAAAGGCCCTTGCAGATAGAGGCTGCAGGTTTTGAAGTTGCAGCTCATTCTGCTGCAAGGGATGGGCCAGAGCCCCTCCAATGTCTCCAGCAGAGGGATCAGCAAGGCTCTGAGGGTCAGGAGGACTCTGAGGGGGTCCAGCAAGGCTCTGAGGTGGGTCAGATGCCAGGCTCACATGGCAGTCTATCTTGTGGGAAGCGGTCATTGGAGCAGTCATTCAGTAAAGAGCCTGAGCACAGAAAGCGACCTAACAGGTATGTGTGTACTGTGTAATTTGCGAACAACATATGCTGCCTTGTGTCAGCTGGTCTCAAATTTGGTGAAAAGATTTGCAGTTTTGCCACAATATCAATTCTGCCCATGACAGGCTTTTACTGCTTGCAATGTTTCTCCAGCGCCCAACTGCATGCACAGTCTGCACACTCAGTGTCTATGGCTGCTGCGCGGTCTGTCGCTGCAGATTGGCTGTATCATCACTAGTTTCATAATGGCTGCAAAAGGGCTGTATGGTGTTTTGTGTTTCGCAGGCGCTCTGATTCTGGAGTTGATGCTCCACTGTATGTCAACTACTCCACAGACAGCATTGATGAGTCAGTGCTGAGTGAACTGCCAGCCAGCATGCAGCGTGAAATCAGATTGAGCATGATGGGGCAGAAGCCTGTTAGTGCCAAACAAGCACCAAAGGGCATGTCTGCAAAAGCAGGGATGCACAGATTTTTAAAGCCTCGATCGTGACACTGTAATTTACTTGATCGTAGATCTGAATGATTCTTCCCTTTTCAACGATTTCGCGTGGTCACTAGATACAGATAGATTTCTGAATGGTCACTTCAATAGTCACATCATCGCAGCATTGAGAAAGACGCATGCATCAGAAATGTACAGCATCGCAATCGAAAACTTGATCATATGTGGGTGCAAAGCTGATCACGTCGGATTGACTTTGTAATTCGCATATTCACAACATACGGAGGAACTAAAAGCTCATGTTCATAGTCATACATCTCACGCCTAAGTCATTTCGCAAGGCTGAAGTGACAGTTCAAGAACAGCAGTCAAGTCACATTCATGCTTCGAAAAGCAGTCTGGCAGGATAAGTATCATTCTGACGTCAGACAGCATGCAATCAGCCGGTTGTGTGACATGGCAACACGAAGCATAAGCTTTCTGTTTATCTAAGACCAATGTAATTGAGTCATGAAAATTTACTTCAACTCTTGCAAAACAGGGATGACTACTCCCTCATCTGGACATGCATACATTTGTAGAGCACATCCACTTGAAGCAACATTGTCAGAGCAAGACCTTGCTAAATTGGCATCATCAACACCTATGCAGCTTAGTACTGGAATGCACCAGGGCTGTCCATCAACATGTCTTCTGAAACTTTCCACATCTGCTCTGAAGTGTCATCACTGAGGTCTGATGCACTGAGGCCCGACTCATACTGCACAATCTCAAAAGCTTCAACAGCACCTGAGTTCTTGTGATGCCTCAAGTCAGTGGTCAATCCCCAGTCATCAAGCCCATCTGTGCTGTGAGGCAGTGTGAAGCCCTCTGTGAATGCAGCCACCGAGTCCATGAAGCTGGGCATACTGCTTGACAGGTCAGCTCTCTCATGTGACATCTCAGCAGTGCTGCCAAGAAGCTGCGGGGGCTTTGCCAAGCTGCCCTGAGCAGCAAAGGGCCCCGGGGCAGTGCTGAATCCCGACGCACCCGGAAACCCCATCTTGGCATGACTTAGAGGAATGGGCTCCATCAGGTTGGCGTCTGTCTGTGCGAACAGAGCTTGTGACGTGCTGTGCACTGGTGCAGCGCCGCTGCTGGGTAAGCCTGTGGTCACTGTGCACTGAGGCTTTGCATTTGACTGCATCATGTCAAAGTCAGGCTTGCTTGAAGACAGCCCATAGCTCAGGGGCTGCACGGCATGGCCCTGAGCATAGGGCTGCCTAGGGATGCCCTGGCCAGACATCACTGCAGCCCTGGGTGCAGCTCTGACTGAGGGTGATTGGCATCCTAAGCGCAATGGGGCAGGGCCTGTCTGAGCCTTCAGGGGCTGCATGGGGATGCTCCTGACTTTTGGGGGCTGCATACCCTGAGGCTTCTGGGCCTGTGCGGAGAAGCCCTGTGGCTTGGACTGTAGATGGCTGGGGGTGCCCTGACAGTAGGGCTGCTTGGCAAAGCCCTGAATGGAGGGGTGGGCGATGCCATTCAGGGGTGGAGAGGCAAAGGGGTTGCCCTTAGGGTTGGCAGCAGTAAACCCTCCAGGAGGGGAGGTTAACCCGAGCCTGGAAGGGTTGGGTCCTTTGCTGACTGATGACACAAGCCTGGCAGGGGGTGAGACCAACCCTAAGCTGGTAGGGTTGGCCTTCCTGAAAGCCACAGGGGATGACTTGGCCTCAAACCTAGCCTTGAGGCAGCTCACTGAGGTGAGTTTGCCCTCACCCCTGGCAGTGGGGGTGGGTCTGTGAGCAGTGGCCAGCAGGTTGTCGGCCCAGTCACAGGTGGCAGCATCTGCAGGGGTGTGGGCTCGGACTGAGGGGGTGGGGAGAAGAGCACTGGGTGTGGAGAGGGTGGAATCTGACAGAGGGATGGGGCGGAAGGGGGGTGAGGACAGCAGGTCCAAGGGTGAGATCTCGAGCTTGAGTTTCTTGGAGGGTGGTTCCAGAATGTCCAGATCCTCCTGCAGCATTACACCTGGTTGTTGACAAGATCACCTTAAAAGAAGCAAAAAAAAATCTGCTAATCTTGGACTCTCAGAAGATGAGAATGTATTTGCATGATGCATTGCTGAACCACACATTGCCGTGATGGAGACGCTGCAACAGAATCATTGGGGTATGCCATGTACCATAGGCTGATCACGACTAACACAATCAAAACAGACGCCGCAACAATGCAGAAATCAGCAGCTTGATCACTGATCAGACACAATACCTTCTGGACTACATTTGAAAGTGCTATGTGACTGTGTAAAGGATTGTACTAAAGCTAACGACTGCACCTGGGGGCGTGAGTCTGAGGGGCAACACTACAGGCCATGTCATGTTGCAGGATAGCTCAGCAACAATGTCATGCAGACAAGATTTTCAAACATGCCAGATTTGGCAGGATTTTGTTGTTGGATATTGAAATGTTTGTGAAACCTGTTGCACTTCAGAACAAAAGAAGCAAACTGACTGATCTTGAGCACCTTTGCTGAAGCAGCCTTGGGGATGGGCTCAGAGCAAAAGTACACAGGAGCACCAAGGAAAAACGATATACATGACTGAAACGGCTCAGTAGCTTCACGTTCAACCTGGAAAGCCCCGCAAACAGTAACTGTTGACAGGTTGCTACAAATTATGCACAGGTGCTGTCATGACAAAGCACTGTGTTGATTTACCTTGAGGTCTGGAATGGCTTTCTGGCAGACCTCCTCATAGGACAGCAGGCTCTGCAGCTCCTCATCAGGCTCTTGGCTGCTAGCCAGATATCGCGCATCTGCTGTTGCACTGCCTGCACATACACACATGTACATATACATGCAGACCTTCCACATACTCACATACACACGCAGACCCCCCACATACACATGCCAAATCCCCCGGCATACACATGCAGACGCCCCCACAAACATATGCAGAACCCCCACATACGCATGCAGACCCCCCCATAAACACATGCAGACCCCCCACATACACACATACACCTGCAGAACTCCCATGCGGCGTGATGAAAGCTGACACCAGCAGGAACAGAACCACCTTGCGCAAAAACCACAACAATCACACACAGTGCATGTGTGTGCAAGGTAGACCTGTTTGTTGGCTGCAGACACACTGAATGCACACAGTGGAAAGCCCTATCGCAATGTTTGCAGTCACAGCGGCTGACTCTGGCATGGCCTGAAGCCACAGTCAGCAGTGATGCAACAAGCTGGAGCCATGGGAACCCACCCAGACATACACACTGAAATTGTTGTCTACTAATGGGTGTCTATAGTGTACTGCCTAATGCTGTCTAGTGCCAACAAGGGTGTACCTGCTGCAGATGCAACATCTGGGGATGGGCAGAATGCAGAGTCAGCAGGGATTGGGTGTTCAGGCTGGACCCATCCCAGGGACAGCAAGCCATCCCTCAGCACTTCGCCTGTGGCCAGCTCCTCTTTGTCCCCGTTCTCATACAGCACGCTCACAGTCGTGGAATCGATCTGCAAATGCCACAACATGGGTTAAGGACCTTAACTTGTGATTTGTGCACAGCATGAGTGTATTGCAGCTGATGTGCAGCTGTGACTGCTGCAACTGTAAGGACTGCAGGTGGAGATGCACACATCAGGCACGCCCTTGCTCACCCAAGGCTATGCTTGTTGGCAGCAGCTCATGCACTCCTGACCATGCATGATCAGTCTGGTGAATCAGACACACGGACTTAGTTTGTCCCTTGCGCATCAATATAAGCAATGCCAAGGAGCACAGGGCCAAGGTTACCCCATGCTATAAGTTTTGTCCATACCTGGTCAAGACAGAAGTCACCTAATCTCGCATGTTTGAGCAGACATAGTGTAACAAAGTTACATAGATCCAGTAAGAATTAGCATTGGGACATCAGAAATCAGACTTTGGCCCGCCTAAGAACAAAAGTTGCAATCCTTCCAAGAGAACAGTCCTGACTTCGAATCCCACACGTTACACATAGCTAACTGATGCAATGCTTGCCTGAGTGATGGTTGCTGGCCACCAATTGCCATCGTCCTGCCACAACAGCTCCACCGCCAGCCCCCGCATTGCCTGCCTGTGCCTGAGGTCAGCCTTCTTCATCACTATGCGTTCCAGACCCTCCTGGGCTGTGGGGACCCCGAACAGGCTGCTGTCTCTGATGACAGGCTGTGTGGCTCTGGTGGCATACGCCTTCTTCTCTGTAGGCAGCTCTTCAGCAAAGAGTCTGGTGATCCTTGCTGTTGTTGCAGTTGCCTGTATGCAGAGAAGTCAAGCAAGTTGATGTCAAGTCACATGCCTGTTGTCATGAGCACAAACATAACCATACGCAAACAGAAGGTCAAGATGCTTGATAGAATGCAGCAGACTCACACAATTGCTGCTCAGGTGCAGTAGGTTGTTGCTTGCTGTCAACCAAAGCCAGTCCACCAGATGCTGCACAATGCTCACTCTTGGGGCTGCAGGTCTTGAAGGGGTAAATGTGTCTGAGGACAAGATGCCACCCATGGACCTATTGCTGCGGGCGTCTCCGTCATGGCTTGCACTCCTTTCACGCGATGCTCTCCTCTCAGCTTGTCTTCCGGCCACAATGGCAGAGGCCTCAGCCTGCAGCAAAACCAGTGCTGTGATCACATGGTACAAAAGGAGCTTGACGCATGCTTGGCATAAGCCGGGCGCAATCAAAGGGAGGCTAAGCTGCCAGTCGGTCGCAAAAGAGGTCAATCAAGTCTCCGGGCTGCCGCCTTGAGAGGCTCCGGTTATGATCGATGAAAAGTGTAAACTCTTCTTTTCTTTCAGGCCAGTCAAACACAAGCTGATCACTCGAGCAGTTCGAGGCAGGCTGCAGTAGGCAAAACGCTTTGTGAGACTCAAGAGCTGCTGCAGGTATCACATGAGCCTGACGCACCTTGCTTACACCTTTCACACGCCCAGTTGTCCAGATTGCAGCAGAGGCATCTCGAGCACGGATCTGTACTGCACGCCCACGACCTCCCTCGGCGGGCTCTGCGAGCTTGCGGCGCAGCCACGCTCCATTGTTTGAAGCAGTGTGATGACCAAACACTTCCAGAAAAACTAAACGCAAACGCGGAACGCCGAGAGTAGACAACCACCTGCAACCGTTGTGTGTGCTAAGTCCGCATCTCAATTGCAGTGAGGATGCCTGGCTCAATTAGATGATTTCATAAGTGCTTTGAAGCAGTTGATGTTTTGTTTGACATTTTCAGACTACTGGTCCAATGGTCACGGTTGGCCCCAACACCTTGAACAAATGAGACCCAGCAGAAGCTTATGAGGGGCTCATACACACAGGAAATTTGCTTGATGCAACGGCTGGTGTGGATTGCATTGACCATTGAAGGCTTCAATGAAGCAGACATGTACACATGAGGAGGACTCTCACTTGATGTCAAGTCCTCCTCCACCAACCCACGTGACAGGTCTGCCATTCTGCTTCCTTTGTTCTTCATCCACAGATGTCCAGCCAGATGCATCACTGCTGCAACTCCTCTGCATCAAATTCATGGTGTCAGAAAATCCATTGGCAAAGCAGACACCTTTATTCAAGTGCTGTTGGCACTTTGAATGATGACAACCTCCCTGGAAGTTCAGCACTTACGGGTGACAGGCAAAGACTCACCGTCAATGACTCTGATAACCTGGGAGGTGACCGTTGCCGCCTCTTGCTACCTGTTACCCTGCGTTATAGTCCCAAATTCAGCAGCACAGTGGGGTTCAGTGGTGCCAGCAATTGTGATCAGCTCTGCAAGGATTCAGTGCAGATGCAGCTTTGAAAAAAAGGTAATTGGCTGCAGTAAAGACTGCACCATTGTGTTCAACCAAGCAGGTACAAATTGAGTGTGATCGTCAGCCCATGGCAGAATAGACGCTGATTGCAAGCCTTGCACTCAAACAGGTGCATACATCTGGCTTGAGGAAGACAGCTCATCAGTGTACATGTCTGTGTTTTGCTGGAGTACAGACTTGGAAGTTGGCATTGTTGCACACCTACTGTCCGGGCTGAATCTGTCACTGTTGGTGCACACATCTTCTGTCTTGGATATGCTCTGCAAGGGAGCAAAAATACGTTGGTAGCGCTTAAAGAGACAGCAAGACGAGCCCTCCCATCGCACAGCCAGGATCGAGGCTTGTTTCACAGTGCAGATCATGTGCGCCTAGAGTTCTTGCATAAATAATACCAGGCCTCAAGCGAGAGAGAACGTTGGGCACTGAAAGTGCTCAACACTAGACTCATCACGACGCAGGGCAGACACTCGCTGGTACCACCGACACAGAGGCCTTTGCAGCTCACCGAGGCTCGTATGGGCTTGGCCTTGCTCTGTCCGCTGGAGGAGTACATCTTGGCCTGAGTTGCAAGCAGAAGCTGTACAAACCTGTTACCGACTAAGTGCTGCTGTCGTCAGCAGCACATCGCAGCAGCAGCAGCAGCACGACTGCAGAATTTCGTCAACGCAGTGGTAGAGGTGCAGACCTGCAGCTAACTCAGCACAACAACTCGCGGGAAACTGTCACAAGTTGAGCTGTTTTGGAAGCAAACTGAACAGGAATTTGCAGATCACTGAATTTGAACGCATTTGTCATATGACATTTATCATCCGTCTCCCTTTCGTTGTTCAAGCTTCTGCATTAGACCTGTTGGCTGGCTTGTGAAAGCCTTGTGATTTTTTCCTCTCTCTCTCCGTCCTCTTGCAACATAGCGGCTCGCACGCTGAGGTACCCAGCCTACTGGCTGATCGCAAGAAACTGCTCAGTTCATAACCCGATATGTCTCTTGCCTGCAGCCTGAGCGTTTCTGCTCGGCTCCGTGTACACAAGATGAAGTGTGAGTCGCAGAGGCCCGTCGACATTGGTCGGTAGCACATGCGTACTTCTTTGTGCCGCAGATTCAGCATATCAAGCATGACAGTCGTGGCTGTTGAAGAACGGACTGTAGGTATAAAAGGATGGTTGAACGAGTTGCAGGTTTGAGATCGTAGCAAAGCTGGCCTTGATGTTCAATACTATTCCTCTTCAAGATCATACCCCACTGTGCCATAAACACACTCATGGTACTTCTCAAATAATCGCTTTCGCCACTTGAAAACTGGATCATTGCTGTCCAGCAGCTTGACACAACTCACCGCTCTTGCCCACTGCAAGAATAGCACACTTGCGCAGGGCAAATCACGCACCAGACCAAATGCAGACCAAATGCATCAAAGCTATGCACATGTTGGCAAGCGCACTGCGGCAAGCATGCGAGTCGACTCTCATTGAGGGCGCGATCACACGTGGAATTGTACAGAGCTTGGATAACTTGAGTCCAAGCTGATGCATTCAACAGCATGGCGACTGCCACTGCTTTAAATCTCATTTTAGCATTTGGCGATAGTAATTACACGCCAATTCAAGGTCAAAGGAGCTGCAAGGAAACATACCGCAAATCCTCCAGCAACAGCAAAGTCTGCATAGCTAGGTTCAGAGCCACCATTGATCTGACACCAACAGGCGCATTGGCTCTAGTGCTTGCTGAAAAGTCTTCAGTTGCTGCTGGCTTGATTTGGCTGCATACTGCAATACCTTGCAAGAACATCCTGTCAGGCTGTGGGCTAAGGCTACCATCTTTACATCCATCAGCATGATGCAACATTGGCTCCAGTGCAGAATAAGCCTGCTGTGTCACTGCAAAGGTAAGGTAAGACACAGTGAGTCTATTGCATAGCTGGGAGGGTTTAGGTAAATTGCGCGGCATTGCAGTGCACATTAGACATTGCCGCAAATGTAGTGTCATGCAAACATGATGACTATCATGACTCCAAATGATGAGTTGGCAAACCTCAGTTAACTTCATGCCAGTAAGTTTCTCTATCTTGTTACTGGAAAAGTCCTTGTCTTTGTCAGCAGATACGTCCAGAGACCCTTGGGCCAGTAGCGGCAGCAGAGTTGGGGTGACACTGCTTTCCATCCAACGAACCACAAAATTGATTGCAACCTTTTCTGCATGAAAGCTAGCTAGATTTCACAGGCACCTAATTTTTTTTTGTCATTGCAGTGCTGCATCTAAATGGTGATTTACGCAGCTGAAGCATATGGTGAGCAGATTGACCTAGTGAATGACGATGCAGAGTCAGCAGAAATCTTGGTGCTTGCCAGTGTACAGTTTATGCAAATCATCATTGTGCAGAGTGTCCGCAGGAATACACAGGAGGGCCAATAAGATGAGCATCCTCTACCACCAAGAAACACTGGAGTGTAAAATCGTTTCACCTAGAAAACTTTCTGCCGTTTCTTACCTTTGGCATCTGCAAAGAGGGAGGGTTTGTCACCGTAAGTCTTGTCTAGGTACTCAGCTATGCTCCAAGAACCATGCACCACTGTGTTACCATCAACAAGTACAGGCACCTGGAGTACTGGCAGATGTTTCATTCGTGAAAGCAGAGCTTTCACCTATATGACCAGTCCATCTTGTGGCAAACACATCACGTAAAATGGAGTCATTGTCAAACACGGAGCCACAAGCTTGTTGCAGTGCAATAGGTCTTGAGCTTAAAATTCCTGCCCAGAGAAGGCAATCAAATCCTTCTCGACGCGTCTCCACGGTACGCACTGGTACTCAAGGCCTTTGTGGGCCAACGCAAATCGAATGCGCCAGCAGTAAGGGCTTGTTCGACGGTCATCCTCAGCACCAGCTAGGTCGTACAGTTTTCTGTGAACCCCGTTCGTCATCATGTACGCATATGCTTCAGCCTGTGGGGTGTGCGCTACTCACATGGGTAAGTGCCATCGACATCGGTGCAGCCAGTCGCTCGCACGAAGAATGGTACACCCAGCTTACTGCAATAATTCACTCCGAAACCAGCGTTCCCTGTGACAAGGACATCATGTTTGCGGCAATAGCTCCGGAACCAACATGTCCCCCAAGCCAGATCTGAAGCCAGATCATAATGCTTTAAATTAAATTTTGAAGCGCAATACCAATGACAACACATTATTCAGCCAACAAGTCTGACGACATACAGAAAAGTCAAATGTCAAATATAGAGCAAATCAAGACAACTTAGAAATCAATCAAGACATCTTAGAAAATCAAGACAATTGTTGCAACAAACTGGCAAAACTTGAAACCGCGCTGCTTTTATTACATAATAATATAACGACTGTCCTATTCCGCCAAAAAAGACCATATGTGTTGGTGCAAATTGATTAAACCAAGCCTCTCCTGCCCAATCTCAGGGCGATTGTCGTAGTGCCACAGCCATTCACAAGGCTGACAGACAACTCATCTCATTTCATTATGTAAGCATATACGCTGATGAGCTGTTGATCCTGGCATGAGCTTGAGCTTGGCACATGCATGCATATGGTCCATCAAATGAGGGTGGTCCATATGATGCATCAAGTGAACATGATCATCAGTGAGCATGATGCCCAGTCTACGTCCATTGCTAAATTGTGCATACTACATGGTTTGCTACAAACAGCTCTGGGGATTGTCAAGCTTCCGAAACACCAACTCATGCTGAACTATACCAGTAGTACCTTCTGCTCATCAGTGCGGTTCACAATGGCCAGAAGCAGAATGCTGCCAGCAGGCCTGTAGAAATAACACTGTCTCTGATGTACATCTTCAAAACCTTTTGCTGGATACGCTCTGCAACATCCTTGTTGGGCATGTACTCCAGGCCTGTGTCATCCACATCCCATGCCCCAGCCTGCACATGTTCATGTAATTTACTTGATGATACACAAAACCCTTCTCCTAGTGTCAGATCTAGATACATACAGCTCTAAGCAAAACCCTTTTGTGATGCCCTGCATGCCAAATCACAAATTAGGTGAAGCAGGCGTCGGCAGGCAAAATCACCGTTCTTCAATATGCTGCAGCCAGCATTTGTTGGTGTTGAAGAAGTCTGGCCCACTGCAGCTGTGCCTGCTTTAATGATGCTTCCCAACACATTCTGCAAGAACTTGATGCACTCTGAATGCACTTTAATCATGCCTGCTACCGCATGGGCTAAGACACCGTGAGCTTTGCAGCTGCACATCAGCAACTGCGTCATGCACACAAGCACTGGCAAATCTCAGGTGTGACTACAACAATTCTATTTTGGCATTTGTGCTGCCTGTGCTCCTGGAACCACCTAGTGTCTAGAGCATCCGCATAGGCGAGTGGCGCAGAGCATACACACATCATGAGTCACAGTGTATTGAGGACTCACCCATGACTCTGTGCACAAGCCCTGAACGCTAGAGTCAATGAAGCCCAGGCTGAAGACCAGGGGAGGGGCCACCCAGGCCCTCTGCAGGGGTGAAGCTCCCTTGGACACAAGGTATGCACCTAATGCTACTGCCACCACCTGTCACCCATACAAGGATTCAGCATCAGCCGTTCCATGAACATGGCACCCACACAGCTGAGATGAAGCGCAATCGTGAGGACATGTGTATAAGCATGGAGTTACAAGTTACACCTGGCAGTGTAGGTCATGCAAACCAGGTGATGATCTTTGGCCTGTCACAGTCTGGGTCTTAGTTGTAATGCTGCAAACATGTACAAACGGCCGTGCAGATTTGATGAAACAGGATGCTCATGCAAGAGTAGCATTTGTGCAAATATAGGAGAGCACTAAGCTGCATATGATGACAGCAAACAGCTGTAACAACCCGAACAGTGCATTGGTCAAAAGTTGTGAGCACGGAATGGCAGCCAAAGTTGGCTATGTTGCACTGTATGGTTGCAAGCTTGCATTGTATACAGTGGAGGCTTACCCCGAGAGCAACACCAACAATGCGCCTTCTCTCACGCTCTGGGTATGCAATCACCTCCAGACGCTCTGCAAACTGCTTCCTGCAACCTTTTAACCATCACCCAACCTACCCTCATGCATATGCATATGCATATACCTAGAGATGATGTACAGGAGCAGTCACGATGTCAGAAATGGGCCGCACACAATCCCAAGAACGAGGGATGTTCATCCTCGCAGAGTATTGACTTGAGACAAGCGCGTAGAGCTGTCAGAGTGACAGCCAAAACACAGATGAAGTGTATGATGTATGCATGCAATGTGTGTGTGTGTGCACACAGGCTTGTATTGCATTGTTCACCTCAGCTGCTGCCTATCCTTTTCAGTTGATTTGCGATACTGCTCCCATGTCTGCGCCTTTCCATTCTGCAACAGTGAGATAGCTTTTGCAACTACACAAACAGCACTGATGGCACATATGCTGCACATGACATGCATAGCAGGATGATCAGGTGATTTGTCGTGACCATTTTTACCTTTGCTGGTGGTGGGACAACTTTGCTTTTCAGCAAGCCCCACCGAATTGTGACATCGGACCCAATGCCTGCACGACAAATATTGATGTTGTGACAACCTGCTGAAAACAGCAAGACAAATACATTTGGGGCCGGCAAACATGCAGGTCGTGGCGCACCATAGGTTGTGCGAATGCCCTCGCCTAGCACGTTGTTGCCAGCATCTGCAGCTGACGACGATGCAGCAGCAGTCACCATCTTGGGTGTCCTTGTCTGCTTTCGAAGCGACGAGAAGCAGCGTGAGGGTGTACTGGACTGCTGCACGAGTACCTGCATGCATATCGCCAGTGGTGCTCAGCAGGAGCGGTGCAAAAGGACTTAGCGCTGACCAAAAGCTGTCCAGGCACTGACCTGTACTTTCTGCATTTGTCCTGACGGTGACACCAGATCTAACGGCTAGCTGCTGATTATCGAGTCAGTACTGTCTGATCACCACCAAAGCAAGTGCCGGTATGTATGTGCAACTGCGCACGCAACGGATTGAATTGCAAGCCAGATGTTCTGTTTCTCTCACACAGTCCAGATCAAGCTAAATTACGGTAACCTGCGAGCACGGCGACTTGGATGCGATTTTAGCCAGGTGATGCATGCCCACGTGAAACAGGCAACAACGCAGACCCCAAATCGGGGGTGGGGAAATTGTTGGAACAGATGCACAAATATCACAGAAATATGGCTGGGCATCAGCGCATGGCAAGATTGCATACAATGGGTGCTGCAACAAATTGGTGCAAGGTAGGTGGTTGTAAGTATTCATTGCAATTGCAAGCTCTGGTGTAGCTAGATCCTAGAGACATTATGTATGATAGACTGAACACAGATGGACTTATCAATTCAGAGAGCAGAGACCTCACAGGCTAGACACAGGCCTGCTGGGCGCGACTTCCACAGTGCATAAACAGCCTACAAAGCAACATACAGCACCAAAGATCTGGCATCAGAATCTGAAAGCATATACACACACATACATCACTGTACACCATGCCAGGACTTCATGCAAGCTGCTTGAGTGCGTCTGAAGGGTGGATCATGGGCGCAACTACACCCTGCTGATGTCACGGCCAAACAACTTGGTTCTGACCCAGTCCAGTGCAACCAGACTCTGATTGCGGAAGCTGATCTGACTGTACGTTTCAAAGCCTCTCCACAACAAGCCTGCAGCACCATGAGCACACATGTACTGAGCAGAACTGATCAGGCTTTCACTAGACTATGAGCCAAGTCAAACTCTGACTAGGTCGCAAGCTACAGGTGCAAAACAAATTGCAGCATATAAAAGCATGATCGCTGCTGGTGTGAGTGTGTGCCGGTGCAGCATCTGCAGCTTTGCCCATCAGGCAAATCACTACTCTTGACTGGCAGAAACATACTAACTTTCTCTGTGACACCCCGTTTTGACACATGTTGTCAAAGTTTAACAGGTGTGACCAGCATATTGCAGGCCCCTCATGTGTGCTATGACATATGATATGAGATAAAGCAGAGCGGACCTGCGGTCCAGCCTGTGATGGGACCCATCTTGGGGATGTCCATGACCGCCTTGTCAGCCCCCACATACGCCAGACTGCCCAAATGGGTGTACTTGAAGGCCTTCTTGGGGCGAGGTAGGGCCCCCTCACCCTGGGTGTCGGCTGGGGGATTGTGCTTCTTCAGCAGCTTTGCCAAATACTCACCCTCCTGTCTTGCCACCTGCTCAACAGAAGACTGCCCTGTCACATGCAGATGGACCAGCAGTAACATCTTACCTGTGCAACTAGACGTACATCATCTTGTGCCCAACTATTTGCACACTGGTGAACATAAACAGCTGCTGGGTATATTAACTGTTTTGTTGCTTTTTTGACATTGATAGATTGTTTTGATTGCTTTTTTGCATGGATCTCACTTTTTGTACAATTAGCAAACTGTTGCCTGGTGTTTGCACGCCTTTTTTGAGTTTTGCACTCATAAAGTAACCTGCACAAAACATATGTACATGCCTGCCTCTATATGCGACCAACAGCCGGCACTGCTTTTTAAGTCATGTCAAGCTGACGCAGATCAGGTATCACATCTTTGCATGACATGCATGCCTGCCTGTCTCTGCATGAACGCCTTTCAGCATCTGTCTAGTCTTTCATTGTCATTACTGTTATCATTATTGCTATTACCATCTTTCATTATTAGTCTTAGTCGGATACTCCCCTGCACATCAAACCAAGAAGCTGCTATTTCACAATTTCTAACTGAACGAAGTCATAGCAGCTTCTTGGTTCTTGGTTTGATATGCTGAGGAGCATCAGACTAAGACTAACAGCGAATGTTTAATATTGTGAAATACAAAGACAAAACTGAGAACAATGCCTCACTTGTGCGGTTGCTGGCAGCGCTCGCAGGCCCTTGTCAATCTTGGCAAGCAAGTCCTCAAACTGGGTGCGGGTGATGGCTGTGTCGTCACTCAGCTCATTCAGGGGCCCGGCTGCTTCGCTGTTGATCTCAGTCCTCACCAGCCCTCCAAACCGTTTTGCACCATACTTGCTGCACAGACAATGCATCATTGCATCATGCCACTCTTGCAAACAATTTTGCTTATAGCCAACACACTGCAAATGCCATACTGGTTGCACAGCTGAAACAACAGCAGTGGCAGCATGATGCGGATGTCCTGACCACCAAGGCAGCTGCCGGGAGGGAGGAGGGTGAGGGGGGGGGGGACAGAACCAGGAAGAAAGAGCATCAGTGATGCAAAAATCACGGTAGCGACAAACAAGCAGCGGCAGTGACAGGTGAGGCAATCAACAACACTGTAGCAACAAACAAGCAACAGCAGTGGCAGGATAGGCTAATAACAACACGGTAGCAACAAACAAGCAGCAACAGTGACAGGTAAAGCAAACAATGGCAGGGTAGCGAGAAACAAGCAGCAACAGTGACAGGTAAAGCAAACAATGGCAGGGTAGCGAGAAAGAAGCAACAGCAGTGGCAGGTGAGGCAAGCAACAGCAAACATCATCATCATTGTGACACACTTTAACAGGCTGATTACAACATGATAGCAACAAACAAGCAGCAGTGACAGGTGAGGTAAGCTCACGCATCCAGGAAGCGCGCGTGCTCCTCCAGGTGGCTGTACTGCTTGCTGGCCTGACTCATCAGCTGCCGCAGCTCTGCCAGGGTCAGCTCGTCATCCTTGTTGGTGTCCGCAGACTCAAACAGCTCTGAGGAGTGGTCCAATGCCTTCGGCTGCACACGCACACACGCACAAGCTCAAGCCTAGCCAAACAGCTCTGATGAGTGGTCTAAAGCCTTGGGCTGCAAACGCACACATGCAAAAGCTCAAAGGTCCAGCCAAGTGACTTTGGAGAAGTCGTCACGATAGTGGTGCAAGCATGTGGGGCAGCAAGAGCTGTCTTGGCTTTGTTGGTTTGGAAACAGTGTTGGTCTTGCAGCTATAAGCATTTTTGAACAGCTTTGGAGACCCGAGATGCACCAAGTCTTTGCATGTCAGGCTCACAACATCCCACGCAGTAAGGGCATAATTGGGAGCTGAGGTTGAAAAGGCTCCCAACCATTCTTGTATCACACAAGCAGCTGTGCAGCAGACTCTTGCATGTTCCTGTTGGTTGTGAATTTGCCAACATGAAGGCATGCATGAAATGCCTTACAGGCATGTGATGATGGTGTTGAGAGGTGACAGTCTGACAGCCATCTGCGTGCATGACTGACACTACTGCCTGATGGGGCATGGGACGCTGGGGTTTATTGGTGACAGCTTGCTATCACTGCTGCTGTCTGGTTTGTAGCCCATTGAGTGCCTTAATCACATGCAGGGGCTGGCAATCACATGCTACAGTCAGACAATCTAGATCCAGATCCATCCCTCATCCAGTCAGATGATCCAACTGACAGTCCAGATCCAGTTGGATGACAAGGCTCACCTGCTCAATTGTGGCTGCATCGCCAATGGCATAGATGCTGTCATTGGAGCCCTTGACTCGCAGGAACTCGTCTGTGATGATGGACCGGAAGTGCGTCTGACTCCCCTTGGGCAACCGCGTTTGCAGCTGCAACAACTTGGACACATCAACATGCAAGCAGGGGCAGCACCGGCCGCAGTGATGATGTTTATGAGAGCGCTTTGAATCAGCCTTGGGTCAGTTCTCTTGCCAGTGCAACAGGTCAAATTTCATCAGACTTGCATCATCAATCAGCACAAGCTATACAGCAAACTCAGCAATGTTTGTTGTGTATAGGGTATCATATAGACCAAGCATAACTGTGAGACAGTCATCTAACTGCTTGAGGATGTGTGTGCCTGTAAGAAAGGCATCCATGACATGCAAAGCATGACACAGCCTGCATGCCTAATGACAGGATGCATGCCAAATAACATCATGCACACAGTCATGGACCACAAGCAACATTCACTTGGTAAGTAAAGCAAACATCACATAAACTATTGTGTGCAGCACAGCACAGCACAGCACAGCACAGCACAGCACAGCACAGCACAGCACAGCACAGCACAGCACAGCAGGCTGACCTGCTTGATGACAGGGTGCATGGCGACCCCTGTGGCCCACACGCACGCCCCAAAGGGGATCTCACTCTCTGAGCCTGATGCATCAGACACCGTCACAGAGTGCCGCTGCACAGCCTTCACCTTGGTGTTCAGAATCAGGTCGATGTGATTCCTGCATACTACTCCACTTGTCAGGATAATGAGTAAGACACAGCCTCAGCTCTGGTTGTGCAGACTTGCTGCTCTTTTCGATCCCAAAACGTGAGTTTTTGATTCAGAAACGGCCGTTCCACAGTTTATAAACTCAGAAATGCCTGGGGATGGTAGAAACATGTTTCTACACTGAGGAGTTGTTTCAATTGTAAGCAATGTCAAGATCAGCTGGTTCTGATACTCAGAGCGGCTGGGAGACACCTGTGCATGTAGCTGCATGCCAGATCATCACTGGTGCTCATTGCATCAAGGTCTCATGTCATCACACTAACAGGGAGTAACAAAGGTATCATGATCTGACAACTGTGATGTCTGTCTACCAGAGGCGCTAACCAAACTGTTCTGAACAACATGAAAATCACCAATAAAGACAGCCTTCCATGCCACTATCTAAATGGGTGAATGTTGCTTGTCGATCACCTGGTGAAAATCTGGCGCGTGTACTCTGATATGCGCCTGTCGTACGTGCTGAGCACATGGTCTTGGAGCTCAATGACAGCAATACGCACGTCACGGACGAGGTCGGGGTAGACTTTGACCAGGTCAGATTCCACCATGTCCTGCAGCTCGGCGGCCACCTCCACACCGGTGGGGCCACCGCCCACCACCACAAAAGACAGCAGCTGCTTCTTCTCCTAAAGGCAGTTATAAAACAATCAGGATCAACCACCACAATAGACAGCAGCTGCTTCTTCTCCTGAAGGCAGTTGAAAGGATCAGGATGCCCTCTCACGGGTTAGGGCCTTAGTCTCAGCAGGATTTGTAGAACAGCAGCTGCTTCTTCTCCTGAAGGCAGCTGAAACGATCAACAGGAAATGTCTAGGCACAGGCACAAGGCACACATCCGCTCGTGGCCAGCAGCAGCTGCTGGAAGGTCAGGGAAGTTATGGTCAGCCTGCAGAAGTCAGAAAAGTGCAGAACTGCCTGCATAGTCGTGTGTGTTGTGCTGTAGGTCAAGCAGCCTGTGATGTTGAAGTCAAAACGGTTTATGCTTCTTCTCCTGAAGGCAGTTGTGGAATGCTCATGATCAATGTGTGTGCAGTGCTGCATGTCAAGCAGCTAGTGATTCTGAAGTGACATTGGCATGCAAGATGGAAAATTGTCAACTGCCTCCCACAAGGAGTAATCGGCAAATTCACTTAGGAATGGAGGGAAATTTTGGAAAAATATGGCACATTAGGTGTGACCTGCCTGGTTGCCTTGTGAGGGCGCTGAGTTAAGTCATTCAGATCAACTTAGATATGGCAGGGTCAGGGTCAGGGTCAGCACCAGGGTCAGGGTCAGGATCATGTAAATCCTTTTCTGAAGTGTCTTGTAGAAGCACTTCATGAGAGCACTTACGGCCAGCAGCACAGGATCTATCAGCAAGACAGGAGCAATACACAGAAACAAGGCACGTATTGCCCTTTGCCAGTCGTTTCTGCCTTTCACTTTCTGCCTTTTCCAGTCATTTCTGCCTTTCACTGTAGGGGGCCTGACCTCTTGTGAGGTGTTGGGCAGGGCGGCCCTCTCAAAGCACTCAGAGACCTGCCGCCTCAGCTTGTTGGCGTCAGTGATGGACTTGAAGAAGAAGGTGTGCTCCTGAACCCCCTTGATCCCAAACGTGTTGTTGATGCAGCCAACGCCTACAGTCACAACACCATCTGCACTTTGTGTTTGCTGCAGCCAAAATAGCAGAATTGTTACCATGCAGAAAGAATGAAGCTGCTGAGTAACTTGCTCAGAATGGCGCCAATGTAGGTCAGTCAAATCCAGATCAGCATCAATACATGCTACTGCTGGTACGCTGACTACAAAACAAGACTGCATGCAACCTACTCAGGGCTGTCTGCTACTGACCCTAGGAAAGGCCCATGTTCTGTGTATGAATGCTATGTCATGTCATGTGTACATATGCTATGCTATGTGTACAGATGCTATGTTGCATGTATGCATGCTATGATACGTGTAGAGAAAGAAAAAGAAAAGAAAAGACGACGCCTGTTGGCGTCAGTTCAATGAGAAGCCAAGTATTATACCAGGCTGCCCAGGACTATGATGCGTGTATAGATGCTATGTTATGTATGTGGATGCCATGTTATGTGTATAGATCCTATGTTACGTGTAGGGATGCTATGATACATGTGTGAATGCTATGTTGCATGTATGGATGCTATGTTACCTAGGATGAGGATGTCGTACTCCAGCTTGAAGCAGCACTCGTCCATGCCTGTGTCAGCAGGGAAGCAAGCCACCAGAGACTTCTCCTCCGGGTTGATCTCACTTGCCACTGCCTCAAAGTACTTCCCCTGCGCAAGCACTACCCCACTATGTGCCTGTTTGGTCAGTGAAAAGCATGGCTGAACACAAGGCAGCATGCATTCTTGTTTGATTGCTGCCATGAGGTGCAGCCTGAACAGAGCACACCCTGTTGTGTGAAGCACACTGCAACAGCAGGCAATCTGCAGCAAGGACACAAGGCACTTAGCATTACTTCTCTGGATTGACTTCGTTGACTCGGAAGTTTTGCTGACTCAGTTTAACGAATACTGCCCTGTACCATCACTTGACAGCCATGCAAGCCAATGACAATGGCTTTGGTACAGCATGCAAAAGGTGAAAGAACAGCAAATTCAGGCAAGCCCCAAGGCTTGAAGAGGGAGGCAAGAGACGCAGAGACGGACATGCAGACTCTGGCTGGACTTTCTTTGTTTGAGCAATTCTTCGACCTAAAAATGTTGCTCTGCTGTGCCTTGTCAAGCAGGGGCACATGCAGTGGCCATGCCGGGCAGACTGAAAACAGACAAGTGCTTCTGTTGCAAAGGCAGTAAGGCAAAGGTCACGCATCAGGCAAAGGTGACAAGGCAACAAAATTTGCACAAATCATTGTCAGGCATCAGGCAGAGACTCAAGGCTGCCGCCGTAGGAAGCTCCCGAAATGATTGCCAAAAAGCAGAAACTTTTTGTGTGTTCTCTTTTGGAGCTGTACCTTGCCGGCCATGATTCTCCGGATTGGCTCCACTATGGATCTTTCTTCCACTGTGCCAGTCGCCACAGCCGGCAGCAGAGGTGTGTACAGGAAGTAGTTGCGGGGGGACACCAATGTGATGTCGTACTTTTGGCTGCATGACAAAATGCAATGTGCATTAGGTTTTGCCTGTGCAACTGCTCTGCTTGATGTTCAACCATCCAGATTTGTGAGTAGTAGCAAAGCATCTATTTGTCTGGCTGGTCACCAGTCTGGTGATGTGGGGGTGAAGGAAGATGCATTCACAACATGCTCAGCATGCTGTGCATGCTATGTATCAGATAAGCTGCTGGTTCTCTCTGCGAAAGCTTGTTAGGCAAAGCTGTTGCAGTACCAGTCAATAGGTCAGCTGAGTTGTAGTGACTCCATGCTATGCTGTGTTGTCTTGCTATATGCGCATGATAGCACTCCTACTTGTGAGGAAAACATACCTGTCCTTCTTGGACATGCCTTTAATGAAACTCATGGCTCCCCATCCAGAGCCAAGAATCACAATGCGTGGTTTTTTCACACTTTGGGGGACTTGTGTGTCCACGTGCTTTGACATACCAGGTGCCGGAACAACATTGTTGCCTTGAGTTTGAGTTCTGTTTCCCTAAGGCAGTAGCAAACAGCATCGTTGACACCCACACAGTACCATACAGCGTCTTTGACACCCACGTGCCGATGCACCCGATGCATCAAGAACGCAGCTGCAGCTGCACGCACCTCGAGAGAAGGCTCCTTCGTACTGGTTGCAGATGAGTACACAGATCCGCAGTGCTGTCGGCCTCGCGGGACCGCTGGTTTGGCGATGCGTGAGCTGATGAGCCGTACCCGAGGTGCCGAGCCTGTTTGTGATGAATGGTGTCCCGGCAGCCCCCGCAGCCGGCCGACTTGCGTCTGCATCAGGACTGCTGCCGGTGCGACTGCCTGACCTATTATGTCGAGATGGAAGTGGACGAAGCTCTTGATGAGTTGTCTTGAAAGACAGTATAGTTTGCAAGTTATGCCGACACAGAGATTCGAAGAGGTATCGTGAGACTTGCTGTAGCTTTGACTTGAACCGTAGTGACGAAAGTGCCTCCTGCAGTGGTAGGAAACAAAAGCAAACAACGGCCCATGCGTTATAACTTTAGATTCAGATTCAGATTCAGAGTCAAATGCATTGCAAATTGCAGTGTGTCCAGCAACGTCTTTCTAGCAGCTGCAGGCTGTGACATGCAATGCATCCGTACAGACTGAAACATGTTCGAATCTGCAAATGAATGCTCGAGCGCTCTGTCAGGATGTTGATTACGTGAATGGAACATGCTGGATCATGATGGGTCTAAATTGAGCAAGCTTGCTAAAGAGCGTTCAGTCAAGATATGTGCTAGCACATGGATGCTGCCGCTTAAAATACACCCAGCAGAACGAGAGACGAGAGTGGAAATGCAGCTGATGTGCACGTGATGGCAACAACACAAACACTATTAGCTAAATTTGGAGCCATCAAAACCTCTGCTTTACGTATGCATTCAGTCAGATGCACTACAGGCTTAGCTTTGCCATGAAGACTGTCCACGCGGTCTTGGAGCCATCAATGCACCCAATACACAGATTTTCAAGCATATTGCAACATTGCTGAAGGTCGGCTTGTGCATGACAGCTTTCACTTAAGCTTTGATTTATAAGATGTAATGTAATTACAATTCATCAGATCCTCGGTCATGACCCCAGCTGTCTGATGACCCATGCTCAGGATTCTCGAAATGGATGTCATCAGGACTGCGCCTGGGTGTGTCTAATGACATGAACACCACAGGCTCTTCAAGAATGTCAGACAGTGAATGTACGGTCTGCTTTTTAAAGTACAACAGTTCCCCTGGCCCAAATTCCTGTTGAGATTTTGGGTCCTCCATCCAGAATGTGCCACGGCCAGACAACACATACAAGTACTCATCACACTGGTTATGGTGATGCGGCAGCAAAGGCTTGTAAACTCGAAAGACTCGCGCACTTGCTGCTTCTGTGTCTGTCATGTACTGGTCAACCAGCACCTTCTCAGAGGACTTTGGTAATGTGTTTGCAAGTTCGTGAGGCTTAAACCGGCGAGGCCTGCCGGAGGAGTCATTGGAAGCCTGACTTGCGACTATCAAAATGCCTACAAAACAGGAGACAAGGATTGAGACCAGTTTGAGCCAGGCGTTCACCCCGATGTGAGCCATAGCCATGCATATGGCCTTTCTCCGTTGAGCCAGAAGTACTACAAGATTGCAAAAGTACAACAGCGCTTGTTCTTACTGTGTAACAAAAGCAGGCTATGACCACAAAGCAATTTCATGGCGCCGTTGACCGAGCACTTCTGCAGTGCTGATTATCAATACGGTGGGAAGCTGCTTGTGATGAGAGCCGTTTGCAGCCTGCAGGCTGCGCAACCTGCGCGCGTGTCTTTTAATTCCGGTGGCGCTTTGATTGCGCGCAACGCTTAGTCACAATCTCTTTTGCATGCGCATGATATGGGCTAATGGGGTTGCAGGGCTTTACGCCACCTCTATCACCGTCACAGGTGTCAGGCCTCGCTCCCATGTTCAGTCCAACCCCCTGTCTATTATCTGCATGAGCATGCTTGTGCGGGCGCAGTAGGCTGCGTTTCACCGAAGCTCGACCTAGCGAGTCGTCCACATCGGGACAAGGTCTCCAGGAGCGTTTCGAAAGCATTAGGCCACATGTGGCCAGAGATCAGTCGACACGGACCCACAGCTTGCCCAGCTTGCTACTGAGACGCAGAACGTTCACTCGTTTGGTGGTGTGTAGCATATTGGTTGCTACATTTCGGTTCAAACTTGGTTGTCGTAGCAAAACGTTTCAAGCGGGTTCAGGCAGCCCAACTCAAGGTTTCAGCTAGCTCTGCGCAAAAGCTGCACCCATGGAGCTGTTTTATGTAGCTGTGTTTTTGCTGTCAGCCCTAGCCGCAGCAGCGTTGGAAGGCACCCGCAAGACCGAGACCGGTTCCGCGATCGCCAACCGCGACTTTCTGAAGTTCAGAAACAACTATGTCCTGGTGTATGCCCTCATGATGGGTGAGGCATACAGCTTGACGCACGCGTCTGGAGACGTGATGGTCGCATCTACCGCAACGTCAAACCAGTTTACTTTGCTGACAACCTGCCTGATCTGTAGCTGGGGATTGGCTTCAAGGGCCATTTGTATATGCCTTGTACCAAGAGTATGACTTTGACAGAGCAGCAATCGGTCAGCTCTTCATTGCTGGCTTTGGTTCCTCTATGATCATTGGAACCTTAGTAGGCAGTTTAGCAGATCGCAAGTAAGTGTCTCCACATTCGAACCTCACCAACTCTGCATCCTCACAGCCTGCAAGCATAGCACATGGTGTGAGGTTGCTCAAAGACCATGTGTTTTTGCAGCGGAAGGAAAAAGGCAGCATTGACATATGTGGCAACTTATAATTTTGGCTGTTTCACAAAACACTGGAACAACTTCCACATCCTGCTTGTCGGCAGAATTTTCTGTGGCGTGGCGACCTCCCTACTTTACTCAGCCTTTGAGTCTTGGCTTGTTGCTGAGCATTTTAAGGTGACATGCTCCTCACATTCTGCCTGCACACATGTGGCTTGTTGCTTAAAAGGTCTTGATATTGGTCGTCTGTGTTCCCCAAATGCAAGCTTGAACTTCTGTTGCATATGCTGCAGCACCACTACACTTTGGCTGTGAGCCAGCCACCACCTCCATGACTCTTTGGCATAACAGTACCACTTCTTTCCAGCAATGTGTTTTCAGCATGCTAACCACCTGCCTTGGCAAGTGCTTTAGGAGTCTTGCTGATCTGATGTATTACGTCTTCTCTGAGCACAGCTGTGTGTATTTGCTGCCTTAGGGTCACCCCTGACCCGCACCCAATAACTCTGTTTCCAATGACTGCAGAGAGGGTATGAGGGCAACTGGCTAGGAGGCACTTTCTCCAAGGCAGTCTTCATTGGCAATGGCCTCATTGCCATTGTAGCAGGGCTGTTGGGCCATGCCCTAGTAGAGGTCTTCAAGCTGGGCCCTGTCTCACCCTTTGATGCAGCAGCCCTGGTGCTGGTAGTGGGTGGTGTCTACATCGCTGCCACCTGGACAGAGAACTACGGCGACTCTGCTGACAAGGCTCCCTTTCATGTCAGCTTGGTGAATGCTGGGAACACCATCTGGCAAGGTGTGCACACCTGTGCAAGCCTGCAATCAGCAGCCTACTGCACAGCGCCCTTCTCTGGCTGTATACAGACTGGCCTCACAGATCTGCTGCTCATTGGCACAGACAAGCTGCTTGCTGTCCTTTGCTTTTGGTCCTGTATATATGTGCACATGTACAGCATGCCAGTCTGGTTCTTTTGCGTGGCACATTCTAGCAGCTATGCGCAGTACCCATATGCTCAAGCAGGCTTTATTGACTGCCAGTCATGCTCTTGTCTAGGGTGTCATGTCCACAGCATGCCAGTCTGAATTTATTTGCAAGGCAAAATCTAGTAGCTGTGCACCAGTGCCCCATGAGCGCCTGCAGATGCATTCCTTGGCTGCCAGTCATGCTCCTTCCTGTCCAGGTTGTCATGACCACTCATACAGCAGGCCAGTCATAATTTTGTGCCTGGCAACATCTAGCAGCTCTGCACAGATGCCCACATGCTTGCTTGGCTGCCAGTCACGCTGTGTACTTCATGCCCTGGCTGAGCGCAAATCACACCACGTTATGCTGTCCTTCAGCCTTGTGTTCTCATACCAGAGAACTGTGTTGCAAGTGCAGATCCCCGGGTAGGGCTGCTGGGGGCCATGCAGTCCCTGTTTGAGGGCAGCATGTACACCTTTGTCTTCCTGTGGACTCCAGCCCTCAGCCCTGACGGCGAGCACCTGCCCCATGGCATGATCTTTGCCTGCTTCATGGTCTCCTCCATGGCTGGCAGCGCCCTTGCTGGCAGACTGCTGGCTCAAGGCTCAGGGTATGTCTTGCTCACTCACTGAATGCTCTAAGGCTGCTCAGCTCAAGACTCACAGTGTCTCAGACTCAAGTTCAGGCTCAAGTTAACATAGCTGCATTGTTGCTGTTGCAGACTCATGTCTGAATCATCCTCACCTACTCCTACACCTTAGGCTCAATGTGTGCACTGCCTGCAGATAGTTGCCCTACCACTGGCAATTGTCCTTCAGATGTGTGCACCCTTCCTGTGTTTGGGTCATGTGCTTTCTTCACGCGTTTGAGATGTGTGCAGTGTTTCACTACCTTGGGATGGATGCACTGATTCTGTGTCTTGGTGTGCTTGCGCTTTTGCTGCGTTTTGTTTGTCATGGTGGGAGCGAAGTCCTTGTACTTAGCAGTAACAGCATTGCTGCAGGTACAAGCCTGAGCGATATATGCAGACTGTGTTTGGTGTGTCAGCTGTCACACTGCTAGTACCAGTTGCCTATCACTTGCAGCGCACGTCTGAAGCAAGTTCTCTTGACCCCAATGCTCCAGGTATTTACCGCATTTTCATCTCTATGTTTGGCGGCATGTTGCAGTCTGCCTTGTTGACTTCCCGGCCTCAATGTGCGCAAATGTGCCTTGATGCTTTCAGTACAGACCCTCTGCATTGACTCACGTCTGGGTGTGTCAGCAGCTACTTGAAAAACTGCTCCCCGAAAGGCATGTTGTAAGCACAACCTTCAGGAGCCAGCTTACATCTGGAATGAGATATAGCCATGTGGTGCCAAAGTGTCAAGACCGGATATAGCACACACCAAAGCCATGACACGCAATGAAAACAATTGAGCCGGAAAGCGTTCAATTACTTTTATTGGGTGACACGGTTTGGCACTGGTGTCTTGTTTTGCAGGGGCTGTTTGTGAGGGCAAGCCCCACTGGCTAGCTTTCTGTATTCTCCAAACCTTCTGTCCCTTCATAACTTATCTGCATTTGCGTATAGGAAACATTTCATTCCCTTCATGTCTTGACAGTGTCTGCCGCATTTGCAGGCATCACCTTTACAGGCAAGGTTAGCCTGCTGTGTGTTTGAAGTGTCATGCCCTTCATATCATGATGGTATTTGTGTTGTTTGCCTGGTTTGCAGGCATCACGTTTGAGAGCAAGGTTCAGCTGCTGGCCTTCTATATGTTTGGAATATCATGTCCTTCAAACCATGATCGTATTTGTGTTGTTGGCCTTGTTTGCAGGCATCACGTTTGAGGGCAAGGTTCAGCTGCTTCTGTGTGTCTGAAGCCTCCCGTCCTTGCATACCATACCTTCATCTGCGCGTTTGAATGTTTCATTCCTTCATGTCTTGACTGCGTTTGCCTCGTGTGCAGGCATCACATTTGAGGGCAAGGTTCAGCTGCTGGCCTTCTGTGTGTTTGAATCGTGTGTGGGCCTCTTCTGGCCCAGCATGATGAAGATGCGCAGCCAGTACCTGCCGGAAGAGAGCCGATCCACCATCATCAACTTCTTCCGGATCCCTCTCAACATGTTTGTCTGCATCATGCTGTACAATGTGAGTCCCGGTCTCTACCCACCTGCCTGCCCTTTAGCCTTGTTGGCCTTTGTTCCATTGGCCTTTGGGCCTTTAGCCTTGAGACCGATGCTACTGCAAGACTTTCTGTCTACCAACCTGCCTGCATACAAAGCATTCACCCGGCACGACAACAATGCCAATGTCAGTTTCTTGGTAGCTTTAGTATGGTCTTTCAGATCCATCTGCTATCTGCTTTTGTGCTGGAAGGCACTGTACTTTGCAAGCGAGCTTTTAGGTAATGTGATTGTTTGCGCACTTGGGTTCTGAGCAAGCATGCAGCAATATGACTTTAAAAGCATGTCTGCTGTCTCTAGCTCATGTTCTTGCAGCTATCACGTTTACAGTCAGCTTCTGTCTTTGTGCCTTGTGTGTCAGAATGTTTCAGTGTCTGGCTCAATGTTGTCTGCACCGTTGGCAGACAAGCGTCCCACCTCTCATCATACAATCTGTGTGTGTCCTTCGACCCTGCTGTCAGGATTGTTGAGAGTCCAGCTCATTGTTGTGAGCAATGTTTGCAGACTAGTGCCTTACCTCTGGCAGCTATGTTCGGGATGTGCGCGCTCTTTCTGGCTGGCTGTGCATTATGCCAAAGGCAGCTTGCAAGGATAGTCGAAGTTGAAGACAAGCAGTTCGAGCTGAGTGACAGCAATGTGAACCTGCTGAGTACTGGCAACAAAACCTTGCCTGAAGTGTGATGCAATGCAAGGAACCGTTTCAAGCAGCGCTTGAGCTTTTTCATGAAAGGTTGGATGGCAGCAAGCTTGGTAGCCCAAAGAAGCTTTGGTCCTGTCACTCCCTTTGTGATTTTCAAATTTTTGGTAACGTTCAGAACTGACTGTCAGATGTACAATCAAAGGTTGTCAGGTTTGCAGTGCTCATGTGAGGTAACCATTGTACCGTTGTACAACAATCCATGCTGTTGCATTGCAACTATGTGTTGCAACTGCCAAACTTCCCAACTGCCTGCGTCCTGTGTATGTAATGCCGCACAGCTGAGATGCATCGCAGTAATTCTCAAATGCAGCCTATGAGCACCACGCATTTCTAGCTGCAACCATGGTTGGTTGTACACACAGCACTTTCCACCTACACTATAAAACCTGCTGAAACCAGCATGGCGATTTTAAAACAGCAGCTCGTGTCTAAGCTAGGCCTCGCTCCTTCATGACCTTCTTCATTATGGCGCCCATCTGTGCTGGGGATCTGCTGATTGTGACACCAGCAGACTCCAGGGCCTTGATCTTGTCTGTGGCTGTTCCTTTGCCGCCAGCAATGATAGCTCCAGCGTGACCCATCCGCCTTCCTGGTGGTGCTGTCAAGCCTGCACGAGCAAGAGCACTGCTTGTTCCATGGTGCCTTGATAAATAAGATCTCAGATATGCGCTCCCCAGGATGCACTGATTTGCAGAGCTTGGTAAAGTGCCTGGATCGACAGGGCACTGTGTTAAATACAGTATGCAGTCAAGCAAAACTCGTGTCAGGCTGCTTTTGTTACATGGATACTTAGCTTGACTTCCATTATGTGGGAGACACAGAGCCAACTACCTCATGAACATTGTAGGTTTTCTGGGTAGGCAGCTTCCTGCTTCCACTGACTCAACACAAAGACATGGTACTCTGAATAGGGCACTTCTGTTGCCAGCAGGCATAGCAGACTGTATCCTGGCTCAAAGGAATGTGAAGGGGAACAGCTTACCAGCAATGAATGACACAACAGGCTTATCAGTGCCGGAAGTCTTGATGAACTCTGCCGCTTCTTCTTCAGCGGTTCCACCAATCTCACCAATCATTATGATACCTTCTGTCTGCAGGCACATTTAAGCGCTAAGCAGAAAGTACTTGTCTAAGTGCACTTCACTATTTTGACAATTTGTGATGCTGGTAGAGAGATTGTATGCATAGCATACTACACAGATGCATGTGTGCTCACAATTGATTGAGACCACAAATCACACTTTTGCTGCTTTGTTCAATGAACCACCTCTGTGCCTGAATATGCGCTGCAGCAGAGATGCAAGTACTTTCAAGCACAACTTGATAAGTCTGACATTTCAGCCTCTAATTTTGACAGACCATGAGCCGCTTGCACACCAAGTTTGTTGACCAATCAGCGTCTCACAAAATTCAGTCACACACACAACTGGGTGACACGGTGAATGTGATTGACCTGAGGATCCTTCACAAACCGCTCTAAGCAGTCCACAAAGTTGGTGCCGTTGAAGGGGTCACCCCCTATACCCACCACTGTACTCTGCCCCAGCCCCTCTGCTGTTGTTTGGTACACTGCCTGTACTATAACACCTCAGAACAGGATTTTCTGGACACACATGTCTGGCTTACCTAGCATACATTGACTTATTATCATATGCTGTGACTGCACTGTGACTGCCCGGTGACTGCACTGTGACTGCACTGTGACTGTGACTGTGGCTGCGACTGTGACTGTGACTGTGACTGTGACTGTGACTGTGACTGTGACTGTGACAACATTGATGATGATATTGATGCCAATGATACCATGTATGATTATCGTCATCAGTAGCAGACAGACAGCATGTGTTGATACCTCATATGTCAGTGTGCCTGATCTTGACACCACACCGATCTTGCCAGGTGTGTGAATGTAGCCCTGCAAAGGCAACAGTGTCTGGTATGCTGTTCTGCATGCGTTAGGCAAAAACAGACAGCATAGGCGCGGCACACACATGCTGATTGTCTTGCTGCTGATGCACATGCCTTGTGCACAATCCCTGCAGGTGTCAATGACTGATGCACTGTATGCCAGCACAAGTTGAGTGTCATCAGGGATGTCCACCGGATGTGTGGACATACAATCATGCGCCGTCTTCTGGCTAGAAGTCAGCTTGTCGTGAGGAGCAGACAAACAAGCCTGCTCTGCTGCACAGCTTGCATGAAAGCTCATCTTGTTGGATGTCAAGGATCAGCCAGGACCAGTGTTGAGCACAGAAGGCTGATCTTTGACATCCAACAATGTCTACTGAACCTAGTTGCAGACATGAGCAGGCCTCAAAAGAGGCAAGTAAGGCTTACAGGCATGATACCAATCTTGCTCTCTCCAGGCTTGATGATGCCGGGACAGTTGGGGCCTATCAGTCTGCTGCCTGTCTGCTCTTTCAGGCGTCGCTTGATCTTGACCATGTCATGCTGTGGAATGCCTGTCGTGGCAGAGAGAGCTGGGTGAAAAAGAGGTAAGAAATATGTATGCTTTACGCGATCATGACAAAAGCCTGTTCCAAAGGCAGCAGCCCAAAAGAGAGCTGGGTGAGGGTTTGCGTGGATGCAAAAGCCTGTCTTGTTGAGTTGATCTGCTAATATGAGAGCCTACTCGGTCTTTGGCAAGTTGCATGTGTCTGAGCCACATGATGGTGGTCTTGATGTGCAAATACAATTTAATCTCATTGGAAACGTGCATGGAGCTGTTGATGTGCATACTGCAGCTGCTTCAAGAGCATGGGTCAATTGAGAGAGCACGCTTGATTGACATGTTCACAAAGAACCTATCAGCGATGGACTTCAATGGATGCTCCTCAGGAGCACGTGCATGCTGCTATGCAGCCATGTGCTCAGGAACAGACCGCATGAAGCAGGATGTCAAGGTTATGTTCAACAATGGTGAGTGTTGATGCAGACATATGTTGAGGTCATGGGCATCCTGCCTCAGGCATACCTTCAGTGATACAGACTATCAACTCCAACTCGGCATCCAGAGCCTCTTCCATGGCCTTGGCTGCTGCTGAGGGAGGAACGTAAATGGCTGTGGCTGTGCAGCCAGTTTCCTGCTTAGCTTCCTTCACGCTGCCATAGATGGGCAGGTTGAGGTGAGTGGTTCCCGCCTTCTTGGGGTTGATGCCACCAACCATTTTGGTGCCATATTTGATGGCCTGCATGTAACAATGATAAACTATTAATAAACTGTAATGAAATCGCTTTGCAGCCCATGATGAGCTAGGTGTGTGCATGCACAGGTGGCAACTGTGAGCGTTGAGTGTGCCGGCGACAGCCAAGTAGAAGCAGGATCAGTCTTGTCTCTTCGAGTGGATGTGGATGATTTGCATGACAGTGGCTGACAATATAGGCTGAGATATGGCAATGGGGAAAATGTCTTAACATGGGGGTGCTAAGCAAATGGGCCCAACTGGGTTGCTTGACTTGGTGTTCTGTCAAACGCCAAGGCTCTGCGTGTATCATAGCATGTGACACTGAGAGTCTTTCAAGGTGATTATGTGACATGCGCCTTCTTCTGACATGATCCTCTACCAGAAATGTTGCAATGGTTACCTGTTCTGTATGAAAGGTACCATTCTTTCCAGTCATACCCTGGCAGATGACTTTGGTGTTTTTGTCCAAAAACACTGCTGGCTGAGCCTGAAATAGGGCATGTGATTTGAGAAGGCTGCCAAGCACAGCAGCTCTTGCAGGCCAAATTAACCATCCCATCAATCCAGCCATCAAATTTGACGATGGCCGTGTATCGAAGTCAGCACAAGTCAAAACTGTTTGATGGGAGTCACATTTTGATTGTGCAAACAGGGAACTTCAGTGCAAGCTGGCGACGATCTGTAGCAGGTCTTGCAGACGCACTACAGATGCATGCTACCTGTGCTGAGAATAGCCTGCTTTGCTGCGATACCACGGTGACTGCAGATCGCTCAACATTTCGCAAGTTCCTGCACGCACACAACGTCCCTCGGATTTAGCGTGTGTGCTCAGCGAGGTTGACAGCGCAGATGTGACCCTAAAGCATCACCTGGCAAATAACACCAGACTGTTCATAGTGTCGACCGCACAACGGAAGCTGGGCGACTTTGATGTCTCTGATCTACTTCACTGTTGTTTCTCTTGCAGCTTGGCGGACTTCCGCAGGCTACAGTCTGTCTGCAGTCCGTTGACATTGCAATGCGCGAAGAGCTTGTTTTGGCAACTGAGCAGAGGTGACTGTTAGCAACACCCCAGCAGGTGAGCGTGCACATGAGCTGGCTTTGTGGCATCGGCATGATAAAGTAATCTTGCGGAACTGCCAGATTCAGGTCTGTCTCCGCGCCGATATTGCGTTCAGCATACCGCCGCGCAGTCCCTGCAGCGTTTCCCAGCATGCATGCACGAACCACGATGTAAGCCGGAGGCAGAAAGGTGTTGAACAAAGTCTTGTTGATCTTGGCAAAGTTCACGTCTAGCATGCACGCTTTGCGCCCACGATTAGCTGCGTCTCCCTGCATCGGGCAGTATGGTGAGCGATACCCGGGGCCAGCCTCGCCTCAGCGGCTTCGATCACACAGCAGAAGGTGCTTCTTCGCACCCAAAGGCTCTTTGCGTCCACGCTGCTGCCGGTCCACCCGCACATAGTACGAATATGCAAGTTTCAGCAAGCTGATCTGCTGCAGGTACACTGTAACAAGAAGGCTTCGCCATCACCATGCTTTTATCAGGCAGGCGCAAAAGCAACAATTCTCTAGCTTTGATGACATGGTACAAAACAGTGAACTACCTCTGTTAGTGGATTTCTATGCCACATGGTGTGGGCCCTGCCAAATCATGTCTCAAGTGCTGTCGGTAAGCAAAGGTATTGCATTCACAGGCTGTGTACTGTGAAGTAGTAGCTCTTGGCCCCGTATGTTTGTGACTTTGTTGGAACTCCTCTGTGTGTACAGAAACTTTCAGCACAGATGGGAGACAAGATCAAGATAGTCAAAATTGACACAGACAAGTATCCCAAAATAGCATCGCGATATGCCATACAGGTCTGCAGCGCATGGTTGAATATGACATCATGTGGAGCATTGCTTGGCGATACCAACGTGCACAATCAACAACACTCTGACCTCAGCATCTGGCCAGCTGTCCATAATTGTACAGCATGCGTACTACCACCTTGGAGTGTAGAATGTACTTGTTAGGTGTTTTGGCAGTTCCCTTAATAGTTATGTGTTGAGTATGTTGGCAGTTGTAAGTAGCATTGTTGACAAACCTAAGAAATTGCCTGCAGGCCCTTCCTACTCTCCTTGTGTTCCGAGATGGCAAGCAGGCAGACAGAATAGAGGGGAATGATGCTGGCAGAGTTTTGATGAATGGGCAGCTTTTGGCAGACAGGTTGCAGTATCTGCTGTTTTCTGGAAGCTCTACATAGTGTCACAGCGGTTGACTAGGCTGCTCTATTGCTGTCAGCGTGATCAGGATGTCACACAACTTTTAATTTTGAATTGCAGCTGCTTTCCTTCTCAGCATCAAACTACTCAGGCACAAGCGTGTCTAGATGATGAGTTGGCGATTTGTTGTTGGAAAGTTTGACCTCTGCAAGAATTTCAGATACCGCGTACAACGTTTGGCCTTGGCATCACATTGATATCTGCAAGTGATGGTATTGCTGTAGCATGCATGATTCCTGCATATGACGCCAGTTTAGTACGTCGTTGCAAGAGTTGCATGAAGCGTGTGCACTGCTCATCTGTCATGACTTGCATTATGGCCACAGAGTACTTCAAAAACCAAGGCGCCAAGGGCACAAAGCAGCACAGTGCATGTCTTCCCAATTTAATTTGTTAAAGCCGGCTTTTACAGTGCAGGGAAAGATCAAATGCATGTACATGAACCACCTTGTTTTACAAATTTCAAAGCTTGCTGTCACAACAGGCAAACATGTGCTGTTGACGTACTCAAGCATTTGCTACAAAGTTTATTGTGACATTGAAGCATGCAATCCCAAGTTTTGGACCTAACAAGCGTTTGAGGTTACCAAGTCAAAAGTGCTTCCAGATGTAGGTCAGGTCAAATTCATATGCATGCAATGAGTTGCTGAAATGGAAGGTCTGTATAGCATCAGCCTGTGGTATTGCGTCGCATGAGCTTTCTACTGTCCTTCCTGTCAGCTGTGTTGCTTTCCTGACGAGCCATGTTTCCACTGCCTCCTCTGGGGGGCCGGCCTGTACCAGCCCTGGGGGTGCTCCCCCTGGGTGTGCTGCTTTTACGCCCATTCTTGCTTGCAGCCAAGCTGTGAATGCGAGACAAAGGTCTGGGATCATCTGCTTGCACATGCTTGGGTGACAATGTCAAGCCTAGCTGTGGCAATGCTTCCGGCCTCTTATCATCTTGCATGACTCCTGTGTTCTTGGGTGATGCCTGGCCATTGGCCGCTGACCTGTCATGCAGGACATTGTCTGCATCCATCTGTGACCTATCAGCCATCTCCACATCAGTTGCTGGCAGCTGCATCTGCACTTGCCCAGCAGCAGCAGTGGAAATCACCACAGCATCTGAGACAGCAGCTGAGACGGCAGCTGCTCCAATGATGGCAGCAGGGTCCATAGCAACAGATGCAGAGGAGGGAGGGAGCACAGCAGCGGCAACATTGAGCAGCTTGGCTTGTGGTGGGGGTATGCTGTCCATGCGCACTGGGGGCTTGGGGGGCTTGGATTGGTTGCCACGCGCTGATCTTTGAGCACCTCCACCTGCACATCATCACAAACGTTCTATGCCTGTTTTTTGAGCAACCTCATACTCGGGTGACAAAGATTCTTTTTTGTTGCATTTTCTGTAAACTACAACTTCTATCTTTTATTGTGTAAGTACAATTTGACAAACCAAGTAGAATTTGTCACTATAAATGAGTGGTACAAGCTGCAGGGGTTGATATACCAGGCAGCTGTCAAAGACCAGAGGAGCTGACAACAGCAATGCCTCTCAGTCGGTGCGGCAGTAGGTTCAAAAGACTGTGGAAAGAAATGAAGGTCAACTGAAGACTCACGCCACAAGGAGGAGATTGCCATTGAGCACTGCTCTCGACGGACAGACATCTGTTGTTCATCTCCAAGCAGGCAGAGACGTGAGATAGAATTGTACCATGCCGTCTGTGATTGAGGGCATAGCACAACTCAAGCTGACGTCTGTATCTGATTGAAAATGAGTGGCAGAAGTGTGCCTGTGAAACGAACTGCTCAACTAGCTGAGTAGGTATCAGTCTCCAGCTGTTCCTTTGGGCTGCAGGAAAATCTGCAAACCCATACATGCACCCAAATATCCAGCCAAGAGGCTGACAGGCAAGTGCAATGCAGGCTCACCCGCGAAGCTGTTGAATCTCTGTTGCTCCTCAGCTTCTAGACCAGCATGCCGCGCTGCAAAGGCTTCATCTGACGTGTCCTCGTCACTGCTGCTGGCACAAGCACCTGCTGCTGCTGCTGCTGCATCATCAGATGGCACTCGTACAAGATCTCTCAGCTCAGAGTCTGCCTCAGAGACACCTGCAAGTACACTCAGAAGGGTGATGAGTATGCAAAATTTTCATGCAGCATCAGATGGCACTTGTACAAGAACACTCAGCTCAGAGTCTGCCTCAAGAGACGCCTGCAAGTACACTGAATGCGTTGATGAGTATGCAAAATTTTCATGCAGCATCAGATGGCACTCATACAAGTCAGAGTCTACCTCGAGACGCCTGCAATTTCACTCAGTGGGTTGACAAGTATGTGAGACTTTCATGGGCCAATTCAGTGCATTGCAAATTGCCTGTGCAACCATTGCTCAACTGTAGTGCATCAGCTGTACTGCAAGCGTTGTTTTGATTGTGCAATTACGGAAGTGCAAAGCATCCTGAGATGGCCTGCCCTTCAGAGAATGCACAACTAAACATTATTTGTTTAATGGTGCAATCACTGAAGGGCAAGCCGTCTCACAATGCAATTGACAACATGTGCCTGGAATGATATGCATGACAGCAATGATATGTTTTTTTTCCTAATGACTACCAGGTCATAGGCATGCAGGCAGCAGCATCTTCTTTGGGGATGCTGATTGTCAGACTTCCCTGTGTTACACTATATGCTGCCAGCTGTAAAGCATGGGGTACACGCAATTGCAAGGGGCATGCAATTGACTTGTGATAGCAGCAGAGCAGCAGCTGCAAGTGTTGTTGACAGCAAGATCATACATCTAAGGTTTGACTCCTAGAAAGAAAAGAAAAGAAAAGACTACGCCTTTCGGCGTCAATTTAATGAGAAGCCAAGTATTATACCGGGCTGCCCAGGTGTTTGACTCCTAAATATGGAAATATACTTGTGATGACAGCATAGCAGCAGCTTGCAGGTCTTGTTGACAGCATGCAAAGCAAGGTACAATGCCACTGGACTCACTTGTGCCAGAACGTATGAGCTCCACAGCGCGCATGCGCCTGTCCAGCTCTTCTTCAGGCAGTGGCCGCACTCCAGGCACCGTGATGCACACCTTCTGCAAGAAACAACCCAGCTGTGTCAAATGAAGAGCACATGTACCAAGTTGCAACGTCTCAACAGCCAGTCAGAAGGGCTGTATGAATTTTGCACATGAGATAAATTCAGCATAGTCACGCATATGCTAGATACGATGAAAGCAGCTGGGGAGCAGCACAAGCTTGCTGTAAAGCATAGAACCACCCATAGGTTCCTTCTGTGCATTGGGTGAACTTGGTGCCTTGCATTAGCAAATTTGCGTAGTCTGATTACAGCTGATGTTTGCAGATGATTGCTGCTGCATTTATTTGGTTGAGGCTTGGACTGGATTGCTTGACTGGATTACAACGCCCAGACAGATGTGATGCAAGAGGAGAAGTATGCAGCCGCTTGTGAGTGCAATCAAATGAACGTGTCGCTTGAATTTGCATGTCTTTGTGTACCCACAAGTGTTGATGTGTAAGTATGTACTCATCACACGCTGCAAGGACTAGCATTCAAGGAAGAACAATACTTTATCAGCTACAGTGCATGCCGTTCTGCAAGATACTTTGAAGATGCGAGGTTATTGCAAAAAAAACAATAAATAAGTGTTTGACTGTGAAGAAAACAATGATGCAAAACAGAGTTGGCAAAGGTCTCAGCGGCCTGAGTGTCAGATGTCTAACTGGGCAGCAGAGCTCAGATGTGCATGCTGAGTTCAAAAGCAATGAGCAGACCTCACGCCTTGTTTGAGTTACAAATTTTATTGGTTATTATTATTATTAATACTATCATTGAAGTCTCTTGCACACTGCAAAGAGAAGGTGATGCTTATTGGGGTCAGAGTCAGAAACATTCACATGTGCTTGCACAACATAATTTTCTGTAATTATGCAACATCATCGCGAAAACGTTGGTTAACTGACACTGTTCTTGTTGACAGAAGCTGGCAATTGACTTATGCTATTAAAACTGAAAACCTCTCCCCTTGTTATGGGGAGTCAACATTATCATTTATTATCATGACTAAAATGGTTATTAATAGTAATATAATAATTAATATTATCACCATTGTATTCACTCAGGAACTTACTGGCAGTTGAGCCACAGCTTTAGCACCCGGCAGTGGTGGCATGATGACATCACCAAAGTCGTAGTCAGCAGTGCGTCGCCGCTTGCCCAGCTTGCTGTCACTGCGGTCCAGCACCTGCTTGGCCGGGGGGGCAAACAGACCCCTAGCCCTGCCTGGCTTGGCCTTACCCCTGCGTGCAACTGCCACCCCTCCACGAGCCTGCACAGAGGAAACAAAGCCCTTGAGGACACGTAGTTTGTTCTGGAGACATGCAGGTTTTGTAGGGCAGATCTTGTGTGCCTGGGGACTGGTATCAGGTGTTTCTGAGTTTTAGGGAAATGATGAGGATGAGGGCAGAATCCCCTTGGCAGAATGGTGTGAAGCTGGCTATAGCAGTTCTGGCAATATGAAATCAATATTTTTAGAGTGAGCTCCTGATACCAATGCAGCACTAGTGTTGAAGACAAGTTCTGGCTCAACTAGATGTTGTCATCAGTCTAGTTGGCTTTGATAAAGTTTAGCCTTCATGTATGTTCAGCAGACATGTGGTTAGCAACGACAGGCAGCAATGTCCTTCAAAAGGGCGTACAGTCGCCGTGTGAGGGAGGAAAATCCCTGTCACATGGCAAATGTGTGCCCTTTCAAGGACAGAGGAGCCTGTTATTGCTAACCACATACCTGCTGAGACAAAGGCCAACTGGACTGCTGTGAGATACACTGGAATGAATAATTCTAAGCTAAGTCACAGCTGCAAGGTAAGTACCACATCAGTCGCAATGCAGTACCATGCATGTGTCAGCAGCAAATCAGGACAGCCAGCTGTACTGCAAATACAACACCGACAAAGCAGCAGTGACAACAGTCAGTCAGTCATTCATTCATTCATTCACTCACTCACTCATTCATTGGTTCGTTCATTCATTCATTCGTTCGTTCGTTCGTTCGTTCATTCATTCATTCATTCATTCATCCATTCATTATGTCTGTGGAAAAATCTGTGCACGATGTACACCCAGCTCGTGCCTGGGCAACCTTGGTACTGCCAGTTCATGCACATAACCAACAATTGGACGACGACATTGCACAGATGCCGGGCACTTACCACTTTCTTGGGGGGTGCCCTGCCCACGAGGGGTTTGGGGGTGAGCTGGTCCTTCATGGTGGCCAAGTGGCGATCCAGCAGATCCAGAGTAGCATGCACTCTTGCTGGGTAGCAGTCATCCCTCCCCTCCCCTGCACCAGTTGCACACCAACTTGACATCCGTTCATGAGCTACACATATGCTGCCTCGTGTGTCTGTCATACAACTCAGCTATGTGGGACTGCAGAACTTGAAATTACCGCATGACTGGGCTTTCTCATGCCATGCACTGAACTGAGCACCTCTGCAATTGCTAAGTTGCACTGATCTCAGGACAGACTGAGACAACTGTGCTGCCTGTAATGCACGCTGCTAAGTGACACGCAAAATGACAGTGCTACATATCATACAATACGAGTGAGTCTGTACGATGCCCAGGAAGCTGTAATGCGACATCAGCCTTGTGTCTACAGTGCAGCAAGCAGACCCATGATGTCTACAGTGCGGCAAGCAGACCCATGATGTCTACAGTGCGGCAAGCAGACCCATGATGTCTACAGTGCAACAAGCAGACCAATCAACAAGACAGTGGCAAGGCATGCAGACAGATGCTCAAGCTATGAAGCTGCACCCACCTTCAGATGCAGGCTGCTGAGCAGAGCTGGCGGGTTCTGCTGAGCCATGCTGACCAAAGAAAGGATGGCGTGCAATCTTGGGCATGGACAGGCCAGGCATTTGCTGCCGGGCATGCCTGCGCTTACGCCGAGGCTCGCTTCCTGCTTGCTGATGCAGCGCTGCAGGGAAGCTGGCTGCAGCACCTGGGTGGAGATGGAGCGTGTCTGCTGAAGGCGGCTGAGAGAGTGAAAGCGCAGCGGTGACTTGACCAGAAGCTACAGACTGAGGGAAAGTGCTATTGGTGCCTGCCTGGCTGTCCTGAGCTGTTAGTGCAACCACAGGCTGATGTGAAGAATCTAGGGTGGAGCCCCCAGGGTGTTGTGGGTGTAGGGGAAGGGGGGGTGGGGCTGACTCAGCTGGCTGCTGTCCCTGCTGATGCAGCCGCTGCAGCTTTGACTCGTAGCGCTGCTGCTGCTGCCTCAATGCATGTATGCGCAGCTCCAGCCAGTGGGTCTGCCAGGTTGTGCTGGAGGGCTGCTGTGCTTGGTTGCTGTCAGAGGGAAGAGCTGAGGTGGTGGCTTCTGGGTGTGCAGCAGACCCCCAGGTCTCTGCCACAACAGGTTCATGAGCGGTGTGAGGTGAGGAGGGTGCTGTGCTTAGCTCAATGTCAGAATCCTCCAGGTCTGTATCTGCACAAAACAAAGCATTTGTGATTCATTGTGAGTCAGCTGAACAGGGTGAGGAGTCGTTATGTGACCAGTGAACAGTGACATTGTGATGATGCAATGTGTTTTGTCAGCAAAAATAAGACACACACACACACACACACACACACACACACACAGCATCATCTAAGAGCATATACAGAATGTCCTGTGTGGTGTGAGATGTCAGATCAGTACATGCAGTTGAGACTGTAAGCACTTGTGTAGCAGTGGCATTTGATGTGCAAATGCATCATGTCAGAGATCGGTACTGCACCTGAGAAAGAGCTATAAGCAGGGTCTTCGTCGCTGAAGTAGTCAGCTTGCAAGTCCTGCAAGGCCATGGGTATGGACATGTCCAAGCCTGACACCCCCCGCTGCAGCTGTTTGGATGAGTGGTGGGGCAGGGTGAGGGATGGCAGCAACTTGTTGAGATTGGACGTTGATGGGGCCAGAGGGACTGCATTGGCAGCCCTGCTGGCAGCTGCTTCCTCTTGAGCTGCAGCAACAGGGCCTTCTGGGTGCAGCAGGTGAATGGCTCTGGTAGCCTCGAGCTGGACATTGTTGAGATGCTTCTTGCCATGCCGCAGCAGGTTTACTGCAGATCTGTGAACCCTGCTACGCTTCTGGTTGTAGCGCATGGCATTGTTGCCAATGAGCTCAAAGTCTTCCACAAAAGCAGCAAAGGTTCTGTAGTCCAGTGCTCGCAGCTTCTGTCGCATGCGCTGGCAGGACATGGGGTGCTTGATGACATTGAAGTAGTTTGGGGCAACATCCTCAGTGACAGGGGCGCCAAAGAAGCCCTCTGGATCCTGCTTCTCAAAGAAGCTGATAACCTGCTCCAAAGTCTGAAAATGCTGCTCCTGAGCTGCTGAGGCGTCTGTCTGCTTGGGAACAGTATTTTGAACAGCTTGACCACCTGACACTCCCTCTGGCATGCCATTAGCCTGAGCAACGTGGTTGCTAGAAGCTGCA
>JAABUK010001144.1_pt1 | contig 51680 bp, 44 predicted proteins | sample 5559141 | NCBI WGS metagenome assembly JAABUK01 (sample SAMN10711869, study PRJNA513367) | rock metagenome | isolation source: Antarctica rocks | place: Antarctica: Victoria Land, Pudding Butte nord | collected 2016-01-03 | reverse complement strand
TCTTCGGGCTGTATGCGTTGAAATAAGTTGCCATTTAGGATTTGTAACTGTAACCTTACTGCCGCCTTTTGAGTAGGTTTGGCTAAATGAAGTATGAAGTGATGGTATCATTTCTCCAATTTCCTTTACATAATCATTCATTTTTTGATTACTGTTTGCTGCAGGTAATGCTCCGTTATATTTACTTAATATTCTTTTTACTGTGTCATGCACTGGAATGATAACAGTTCCACTGGTTTTAAGCTGAGTTGTTTCAATAAATCCGTTCTTTATTTGATCTGCTCTTAAAACGCTATAATCTGAATATCTTAATCCTGTTTTGCAACTTACTACAAACAAATCCCGTACTTTTTCTAATCGTACGTTATCTGACAGGTCTATATTTTCAATTTCCTGAAGTTCTTTTTCATTGAGATAAATGGTATCAGTTTCCTCATTGAGCCTTGAAAAATACTTACTTCTGAAAGCAAGGTTTTTATTAATTCCTCTTTCTGTTGCTTCATTTAAAATAGTTTTCAACCGTTTAATGTTGTCCCCTATTGTGCTATACCTGAATTTTAAATCATGCATCATGAATTTTACATACTCATTGTAAAAGTCAATATCAATAGTATCAAAATCTATCTGCCTTCTGTAGACAGCCTGGAAATCTTTTAATCGGTGATAAGTTGTAGTAAATCCTTTATTCGTACCCTTTACAGTGGGCTTCTTGGTCTTAAAGTTCATTCTTGTACCTTCTGTCGAACGTTGAATAAATTTTTCCATGTATTCAAAAAGCGTGATTTGTTTTTGCTTTACCGGCTGCGTTTTTCTTATTTCAGCGTCAAGCAGGACTTTTAAGGTTTCAGGTAGAGGCATTTCTCCATTATTGTCGTTTTGATACTTTCTCAAAACATTTCTCACCAGGCTTTCAATATTATTCAGACGGTAGTTAAATTCTGTATATTCTCTGAAGTTTTTACTTTCCTTAGCCCTGTTTGTTTTCTTGTTCCAATGCTGCGGATTTATTTTCTCCGGTAAATAATATTTTACTTGATTACCGCTATAAGATATTCTTGCGAAGATTGATGTTTCGGATGTTGCTTCGGGTCGTTTAAGATAAAGTGAGATGTACATGCAGCTTATTTACTAATACAAAATTAATGAATAAGGTCTAATTGGGGTACACGCTGGGGTACACTTTTTTTTATTTTACTTTTACCCCAGTTTCTTTTAAGGTCACACTAATTGTTGATATTCAATGAATTAGTAGTAAGAATAAGTGAAAATTGGAAAAGATAAGTTAAGTTAGATGTAGCCCTAATCGGGCAACTTTAATATAATTAAAGCCTTCATAATTATTAGTTGTGAAGGCACTTTTTATTAACGGGGTACACATTGTTCGGGTAAGGAGCTGTTACAATTTTTGCATCTGGTTTTATGGTATTTTATAATATCCGATAAATGGTGTCCTTTTATAAAAATTTTAATTGGTTTTAACGAATAAAAGCCCAAAAGTCATAACTTTCTGAACCTGCTGTAAGGCAAAAGCTCTGACAAAACGAAGAATTCACAAAGAACTATGATGACAACAGCAGAGAATATAAAGGGTTTAAAAAGCCTTATTTTTCCAAGAACAATTATTCTCCTGTTCTTTTTCTTTACTTCCGGCAGATTATAAAGGTGGTGGTTGAGCCCTTGATTCAGACTTTTTAGAAGTCACATATTGCCCGTATTTGCATTCGTTCCTTCACTATATTTCAGATTTTTTGACATAGTGTACTTTTTTATGTTTATAAAATGACCTTTAAAGCCTTAAAAATTATAATTTAAACCTTCGTATTTATAGTAATTTAAATTAGATGAAAATGGGCTAGCGATTTCCAAATACAGTCACATTGCCTTGTTCGCTGGTGGCAATGCTTTACCTTATAATAACCTAATAGAAACTAATATTCATTGGTATATAAAAGGCAGATCAGCAGTATTTTAAAAAACGGTTTTTTTAATATAACTAATGACAGGCTGGCAAAGAGAACAAAAGGAATATTGAAATGACTAAATATTCAGCAGATTTTTTTTAAAGGAGCAAGCAGATGCCTCCTTACTATATAAAATTCAAACCCGCCGCACTTGTAACAAAATTATGCCAGTATTTTTTGTAGAAGTCTGATATAAATTGGTAGGCTAAAAACGAAAAAAGCCCGGTAAACATTGAGTTTTACGGGCTTTTCGTTAAAAAAGATACCCCTCATTTGTCGGGATGACAAGATGATATTCTGCTCTATAAAACGTTGTTTACCAATTCTTTCTAAACTTCCTTTTATTATTGTAGCCTAATTGGTAGCCAAATTATTATTATATGAATATCAGAAAAAATCTTAGTAAAGTAAACTAAAGAAAATTTTTAAAACAAATAATATAGATTTTATCCTGGAAAGTTACAATTGCTTTAAGACTTTAACTTTCTTGTTTAGATTAATTCATTTTTAGTTTAAATATAAAAATAAAAAAACTTATATATTACTTGTAATATTAAAAAATACTTTTTATATTGTATTCAGTTTTTAAAATATAAATTTTATTCATCATTCAAAATTAAAACCATGGCTTTTAACGCAAAACTTAAAATTGGCAGCAAAGACAACATTGATGTACTAAAATGTGATTATGCGCTGCACCGGGATGTGGATTCAAAAGGGAGACCTTCTTCCGGTGTTTATGGAGGCTCTATAAACCTGACTATAGAATCAACAGATGACACTTCTGTAATCGAATCAATGGTAAACCAATACAAGCCCATTGATGGAACTATTACGTTTAAAAAAAGTGATGAGGATGCCAAGATGAAAGAATTATCCTGGGAGAAAGGCTATATCATTCATTTAAAGGAAGGCATTGATATCACAGGTACCGCGCCTATGCAGATTGATTTTACCGTTTCTGCCGAGAAGATAAAAATCGGCAATGCGGAACACAAAAACGAATGGCCAAAGTAAGAGAGTGTGTAAATTAAAATGCGAAAACAATAAAACTTCTTTTCGTGCCTCAATGAAATCAGGCAATGCAATTTCTGTTAGTTCCATTTAACCTAAAATTATTTCAGAATATTTTTTTCATATTACAGAGTGTATGGAAATAAAATAACGGCAATATGGAGCATAATGTAATTGCAGAAATAGAAATTGAAGACACAAAGATAGAATACTACACTAGTGTTATACTGCGGCAGAAGTTTAATGAGCATCATGAATTTATTATAAGAATTAATCATGATGTGCTTGAAGCACGTAAGTCTTTTAGTGTAGGCAAAGCCCAAAAGCTAATTGGTAAATCAACAATAATCAGGCTGAAAAAAATAGCTGTGGCGGATGAAATCACCTATGAATTCAGAGGGATCATCTGTGAAATAAGCCTGGAACAATCGGATGGTTTCACAGGTGATTTGATATTAAAAGGCTACAGCCCTACTATTTTGCTCGAAAACGTAGAGCATCTTACTTCTTTTTACAAATTCGACCTTAAAAAAATTGTTGAAAAGATTACTGAAAGTCTTTCTGAAAGCAACTTTATCGTGAAGATAAATAATCAGTATAAAAAAGAGATAAAATACATCTGCCAATACAGGGAAAGCAGCTTTCATTTTCTTAACCGGCTTTCCTCAGATTTCAGTGAATGGTTCTATTATGATGGTACAGATTTACATTTTGGAAAGCCTGCATCCTCTAAAAACATTGATATCACTTATGGCGAAGATGTTAACAGCATTCAATTAACGCTGCGTATAAAGCCAATGACTTTCAGTAATTATTCTTACAATTCAAAAGATGATAAAGTCTTAAACTTTGATGCTCCGGCACAGGTAGATGGATTGGATGAATATGCAAATTATGTTTTAAAAGAGTCAAATAAAGTATTCACCAAACCTGTCACTTTTCCTTTGAGGCAACGTGTGGAAAACAAAAGTGATCTGCAGGATTTTGTAAAAAAACAAAAAGCAGCTTTGGCGGCAGACCTTGAGGTTTTAACAGGAAGCAGCGACAACCCGTCCATATGTATTGGGGCAGTTGCCAACGTATCGATTTCCCGGTGGGAGGATTTTGAATATAAAAAGGAAGAGCACGGAAAGTTTTTAATTACCAGTATCGAGCATCATATTAGTGAAAACGGTAAGTATTACAACATGTTTGAAGCTTTACCTGCAGGGCAGGAAGTAATACCTGTAAAAAATATTGTTATGCCATTAGCCGAACCGCAAATGGCCACGGTAAAAGACAATAATGATCCGGATAATATGGGCAGGGTCCGTGCACAAATGCTTTGGCAAAAGGGCAATGAAATGACCGACTGGTTAAGGGTTATGACACCAGATGCCGGTGGCGGAAAAGGCGGCGCAAAAAACAGAGGTCTTGTTGTGGTTCCCGAAGCGGGTGACCAGGTTTTGATTTGTTTTCGTTACAATGATCCTGACAGACCTTTTGTTTTAGGAAGCATGTTTCATGGAAAGACAGGAGGAGGAGGAGGCGGCGGTAATAAATCGAAAAGCCTTACTTCACTTTCAGGCAGCGTAGTTAGCCTGGAGGGAAATGCAATATCTATTACAGATGCAGCAGGAAACAAGATAAATCTGGATGGAGGCGGCAATATCACTATAAAATGTTCGGCAAGCATAACGCTGGAATGTGGTGGTTCAAAGATTACAATGGCCTCCGGCGGAAAAATTGACATTACAGGTACAGAAATTACGGTACATGGCAGTTCGAAAGCTGTTATGAAAAGTACTGCAGATTTTACAGCCGAAGGCACTAAAGCTACCGTTCACGGTGCTACTGCAGAAATAACCGGAGATACCAAAGCTTCTTTAAAAAGCGGTACCGCAGTAGAAATAGGTTCTCCCTCAACTGACATCAAAGGTGATATGACTCTTAAATTAGAAGGTGCCGCTACACAAATAAACGGAACCACAACAACGGATATAAAAGGCGGTTCACTTATGCTTAACTGTTAAGGATGAATAATGAACATAATCCTATAGCGCACTTAATTACTAAAATTCAAATGAAATGGATTAAGGAGATTTCTCCATTCTCTGAATATAAGTTGCTCCGCTGGCTGATCAAAGCCAACGAAAGTAAATTGTATGAAGGTTTTGTTCATCTTGAATCTACTCCAAATGGAAAATTACCTGAAATTTTTGTGGCTTTGCTTACTGAATTTAAATCATTGGAAGAGTATAGTCATGATTTAATTGATACATGGCTGGATACCTATGATAAAGATCAAAAAACGTTTGATACCATGCGCGCCAATGGATCAGATTTTAAATGGGATGATGACTATTTCAGGAAAAAATTAAAGTTGAAGGAAATTGATTTTGATCAGCTTTTGCTGCAGTTATTTTCTACTTTTTACGAAGCCCTGAAACTACCGGGCAAAAAGCTCACAGTTGTTCTGATGCCTGTTTCTGTAAGCAATATAATAAGCTATAAGCAGTGGCTGAAAAAAATAATGAAGATTACAATACCGCCAAAAGTGCAAATGTGCATTTTTGATTATATTGATGAAAGATTTTTTGATAGTATATTCAATGAATTTGATTCATCAATAACCCGCACATTTTTATTGGAACTTGATCTTAAAGAAGCAACAAATAAAATTGCTCAGTCCGGCGATCTTAATTCGCCTCCGGTACAGCTAAGAAACTACATGCTTAAAATGTCTGAGGCTTTATCCAAAAAAGATCTTTCTGAACTTGATAAATCAGGTCATCAGTGTATTGAAGTAATGACGAAGAGCAGGAATAAATTATTAATGTCAACTTCTTATATTATGTATGCCGGCATGTTATTTAATTTTAAGAAGTATGATGAAATTGAAAAACTTTTACAGAAAGGATTAAAAATTGCAGAGGCCGGAAGATTGAGCGGAGATGCAGGTTGCCAATCTCTTGTTTCGCAATACCACGGATACATTGCCTCAAATTATCAACTGAGTAAAAAATATACATTGGCAGGGGAATGGTTTTGCAGGCAGGCTCAATCTTTAATTGAATATTCTCTTATGTCTCCGGCAATTGCTGCATACCGGCAAGCTTCGGCAATAGCAAAAAAACATATTCCGGAACTAAATAAAGAGATATTAAAAAGTGCTTTCCTCACAGGAGAAAATTTAAATAAAGAAGAATTATCAGGCACAGATTATAAGTTCTTGTGTATGGATTATTATATTTTGCTGAGGCAAAATAATGAAAGAGAAATGTACCAGAGAGTTAATAACAAAATGGAAAGTGCTTTTGGAAAAGATTGGAGAGAAAAAACTGAAGAACAATCTGCCTCTTCGCAAAAAAGATTTTCAATATCGTCTTAATGTTTCTATGCTATGCTTCCGGTAAATTCACATTTTCATCTTGTTATTGGTCTTGACGTTCATATTGTACTTGTTCCTACACCCGCGGGCCCTGTACCAACACCGCTTCCGCATCCGTTTATAGGTTATATGTTCAGCGCTATGGATTATATTCCTTTGTTGGGCGCCAAAACATTTATACATTCTGTACCAAGAGGCAACAGCGGAAGTAACGGAAAGCTCGGAACAGAAGAACATTTGCCAATGCCTCCGGGCACCAAGATTGTTAAACCGCCGGCTAATACTTCTTTTAATTATTTTGGCAGTCTTACAGTAAAAGCTGAAGGCAGTCTTTTAAGCCCGTCTGGCTACATGGTTATGTCGTGCAGCGACGTTGGCATACCGCTTACACTATCAACGCCGCCAGGTAACAGAAAGTTTTTTCCGCCTGTGCCAAGCCTTTATACACCGCTTTCAGCAACAATACCAATTCCGCTCGGACCTCCTGTGTTAGTCGGTGGCCCGTATGTGCCTGACTTAATGGGAATGCTTAAAATGCTCCTGTTTTCCTATGGATTTTCAGCAGCCTTAAAAGGTTTGGGAACACTTGTAAATAATTTTGTGTTTAAAAAATTTGATTGTACCGAAGGATTGTCTGAATGGCTTTGTCAAAAAGGAATGGATCCTGTTGATTTTGTAACCGGCAGGGTAATATATAGGATAACTGATTTTGAGCTCCCGGGTCCGTTGCCTGTAAAATGGGAAAGATGCTGGTATTCTGATTCCGGTTATACCGGGATGTTAGGGCATGGAACGCATTTGTGCTACGACCTTACGCTCATTACAGATTATAGTGAAAGCGTCATTGGCGTTTTATTGCCCGACGGCAGGGCAACCGCGTTCCCTTTGTTATTAAATAAAAATGAAAGTTTTTATGACAGAGCCGAAAAACTTACGCTCACAAATAAAGGTGGTTATTATGAATTGATGGATCATCGCAAACAACATATTTATAATTTTCAACCCGTTAATAAAAATACTTTCAAGCCCGTAAGCTTAACAAACTTAAACGGGTTCTCCATTATTTTCAATTATGACAGTACAGGAAAATTAATCGGATTGATTGATAGTGTTGGAAGAAAAGTATTATCAAATTACGATAGTCAGGGAAGAATTACAGAAGTAAATGCAAGACATAAAGGATACAACAGGAAGCTGATACAATATGCTTATAATGAAAATAATGATCTCAATGAAATTACCGATGCATTAGGTAAAACAACTTCAATCCGGTACGAAAATCATTTAATGGTTGCTAAAACTGATCGCAATAACCAAACATTTTATTGGGAGTATGACGGAAAAAACAAAAAAGCAAAATGTATTCACAGTTGGGGAGATGGCGGCTTGCTGGAAGGCTGGGTAAAATATAATAAAGGTTACAATGAATTTACTAACTCTCTAAACGAAACAACTGCCTATTACTACGATGAAAAAAAGCTTTGTACAGAAATAATAAATGCTTCAGGAAACGCAAAAGAGTTTGAATACACTGAGTTTATGGAGCTTTACCGCACAATAGATGAAGAAGGCAATATAACCGGTTATACTTACGATGAGCGTGGCAACCTGAAATCAAAACATCTTCCTGATAACACTGCTGTTAATTTTATATATAACCAGGATGACCAGTTACAGTTAAAATTAGACGCGTTAAATCAATCAACAGTTTATAACTATAATGAAGAGAAATTGCTCAGATCAGTTATAAAACCGGATGGAAGTATAACTGCCTTTGATTATAATTCTAAAAAGCTGTTATCCTCAATTCAAAATGAAAAAGGAAGGGATACAAAGTTTTTATATGATGAAGATTGCAATTTGTCTTCCGTTCAAACTGAAAATGAAGTAACCACAAAATGGTATTACGACGAGTGGGGCCGTTGCACACAGATTATCAGCTCCGAAAACAATAGTCAGTATGTTAAATATGACGAATTAAACCGGGCAGTGAGCATTAAAAAATTCGATTCAAATTCAATTCAGTTAAAATACGATGCGTATGAAGAAATTACCTCTGCGGAAGATAAACACTATAAAGTAAAATTTACTTATAATGCTTTAGGCAGTTTACTGTCAAGAGAACAGAATGACACCTTTATAAGGTTATTTTACGATACTGAAAACAGGCTTACTAAAATTAGAAATGAATTTAATGAAGCTTACAGCTTCAAAAGAAATGCAAGAGGTGAAATAGTTGGCGAGATCGGTTTTGATGGAATAACCCGCCAATATTACCGTGATCGTGCCGGCAAAGTTATACGTGCTCAAAGGCCTGGAAACAAGTGGACGAACTATGAGTATGATCTTGCAGGAAGATTAGTAAGATCAGAACATAATGATGGATCCTGGGCTACTTATTCATATAATAAAAACGGGCAGATCACAGAAGCAAACAATGAGAACTCATCGCTTCAGATAAAAAGAGATGCGATGGGAAGAGTTATTAGCGAAAATTGTGGGGAACACTGGGTAAAGAGTGAATATAATAAATCCGGCAAACGCACTAAAGTTATAAGTAACCTTGGTGCCGATATACAACACGAATACAATGAAAATGGCGCTTTAAACAAAACGAAAGCTGTAGCAAATGAAAGCAAAGAGTGGGAAGCATCATTTAAATATAATTCTTTTGGTTTAGAAACAGAGCGTAATTTACCAGGCGGTGTACAAAGAATTTTCGAGTATGATGCCGCCGGAAATCCTGTTAAAGAAAAAATTTCTGTTTTGAACAGAGAAACACTCAGCCGTAAATATTCGTGGGACGTAAATTACAGGCTTACCCAAATGGTTGATCAGTTAACAAAAGGCATTGTAAATTATGGACATGATGAATTTGGCAATCTGGCATGGGCGCAGTATGAAAACAATGAAATGGATTATCGGATGCCTGATGCCGCAGGAAATTTATATAAAACAAAAGAGAAGAAAGACAGGAAATATTCCGCCGGAGGCAGATTGATAGAATCTGATACTGCTTTTTATAAGTATGATGATGAAGGCAATTTAATTCTTAAAAAAGAAAAGAATGGCAAAGAATGGAAGTATGAATGGAAAGGCAACAATGTGTTGCAAAAAGTGGTAAGCCCCGACAACAAAATAGTACATTTTGAATATGATGCTTTAGGCAGGCGTTTGTCTAAAACCTATAATGGCAACATTACACGATGGCTGTGGAATGGCAATGTGCCTCTGCATGAATGGCAGTATAAAGAACCCGAAAAACCAAAACCTTTTATCAATGAATTTGGTGAAATATTAAATGATAAACCAGAGCCTGTTACCAATTTAATTACGTGGATATTTGATGAAAACACATTTAAACCTGCAGCAAAAATTACCGGGCAAAAAACATATAGCATAATAACAGATTATCTTGGAACACCTGTTGAAATGTATGATGCTGCAGGACAAAAAACCTGGCAGGCAAATTATGACATTCGCGGAAAAATCCGTAAACTTGAAAAAGGATCTTTGAGTGATTGTCCATTTCGGTACCAGGGACAATATGAGGACGTGGAAACCGGGTTATACTATAACAGGTTTAGGTATTATTCAAGTGATGAAGGTGTTTATTTAAGTCAGGATCCTATTAGATTGAAAGGAGGGGTAAGGTTATATAATTTTGTACATGATACAAATATTTTTGTTGATATACTTGGATTAAATGAATGTAAATTACCCAGATTCGATGGCCCTAAACCAAAATATGATGTAAATCCAAAACACGTTCCACCTGTTCACCCTGGAGCCACACCACTTCCTCCTGATGCTGAAGAGGTTTTCGGTAGGGCCGTTCCAGATGATCCAATATCTCCTCGAAATTGGTTTGGTTTAAATGATGAAGGAGCGGTGTATAGGTTTTCTGGCTCAAATAATGGTACTGCTCATTTTAGTGGAAGAGATGATGTTGGAGACGGCATTAGAAACATAACTGATTATGCAGAACAAAGATTAGGTTTATGAAGGTAGTAAGATTCGGAACTAAAGAACTTTTCCAATTGACAGTTAAGATTGTTTATCCCATAGATCCAAAATGGGTATTTGGTAATTTAATTTTCGAAATAAAAAATCAACAAATAGGAGATTGGAATGATTTAGTTAGTGTTAAAGCATGTTATAATTGGATGAATGACTTCCTTGAATATAAAATTGAGCGCAAAGAGCCACTCATAGAAACTAACATGACAGCAGTTTTTGAATATTTGTACAATTCAATATTTAAAAACTTCGAAAACGCAAAAAAGTTATACTATAGCAAATATTCAATTGCTCATTTGGGTATGTCTTCATTTAATGATTTTTCCGTTTTCTTAATTGAAACAGATTTATATCAAAGAGTTATTTGGAAAAATCAACCTGAATATGGAATTAATGAAGTATTTTTTCCTCCTTATACGTTACAGCAAGTAATCAAAGAATTTTGTATATGGTTTACACATAATTATGTTCAAAACGAGCAAAATTTATTTTGAAATATGGTTAAGGCAACGCTTAAGATATGGTTTCATTTGTATTATCAATAGAATATGTCCCTCAACAACTTCTCCTACTCCGTTTCCTGGTCTGACTTTACCTCAAAGCCTTCAAGGCCACACGGCGAAGATGAAGATGCGCGTATTAAAATCAGCTATCCTTATTCTTATGATTTGGGAAGAAATAAAAATGCAATAATTGTTTCAGCAGCAGAAATGAACATTGGTACAGTATCAGTTGCCTGTTGGGCAGTAAGTTCTCAAATGAGCAACGACTTACTTGCACATGAGCAGGGCCACTATGATATTACTGCACTTGGTGCAAGAGAATTTTATAATACCTTACTTACACTTTCTGCCAAATCAGAAAAAGATATTAAAGCAGCCATTAAAAAAGAGAATGGAAAAATTCAGAAAAAAATTGATGAAGTAAATAAGCTTTATGATGATAAAACCGATCACAGCCAAAACAAATCAGTTCAGCAACAATGGAACAAGCAGATAGCTGCAGAAAAACAAAAACCTAATGGCAGCTTAAATAGTTTGCCTCAGTAAAGTCTAAAGAATATTTTACAAATAAGTATCGACACCCAGTATGCAATTCATATCATTCTTTTCATAAAAAAACCTCATTATTTTATCTTCTTCAATTAAATCAAATTTGGTAATAATATCAATATTCACAGGCAAAAGATATTCACACAATAATTCAAGTATTTTACTGCCGGTGCTTTCCGGCATAAATGGTTGAAATTGATCATTATCTAACGGTCCGATGTTTATTACTATCTCATCATCTCCGTCATCGTACATATTATTGCCTGTAGTAAAATCTACTCCCAGCCTCGTGTTTGCAAGATCAGATAGAATAAATTTATTGAGTTTTAAAGAAAGCTGTCTTCTTACTGTTATATGTACCGGCAACAAAAATACCAGTTCAAATATTGTTTCAATTATTCTATGCTCGTCCCTTATCTCATGTATTATGGGAAGTATGTGAATAAAAATATTTGCCTGTCTTGTGTCAAGATATTGAAAGATTTTCCAATGGGGCGAAAATAATTTAATAAGTTCGTCGTAATGAGATCTCTTATCAATCGTATTTTCATACAGCGCCATTTGTACTGACAAGTGACTGATTGTAGCTTCAAAAGGCAAAAAGAAACGGCGGGCATTACGCTCTTCTTCCCGGCATTTTTTTATAGAATCAATTATTTCCTTCTCGGTTTTTGCCGATTTATGTGAGTTGGGCAAATGAAACAAACCTTCAGGAAGCATATCATAAACACCTTCCTTTGGTGTTTTTACCATAAAATATTCCTTGTGATCGTAATCCGCTATCTCGTCTGCTATCGTATCTACGTCTTTGCTGTATGGCCTTTTTAGCGGACCAAGCATAAAAATTATAATCTGCTCTGCAGGAAAACCATTTTCAATCATTTCAGCAGCAATTACTTCTGCTTTGTAATCAGTGTCATAATTATCTGAGATAGTATTGTTAATAGCTTTTAATTTCATATCCATCATTTATTTCCTTAAAAATGAACAGGAGGATTTTGAACCACAGAGGCACTTATGACAGGGAGTTTCACGGAGAAATAAAAATAACTCTCCGTGCTCCTCTGTTTCGCTGTGGCTCTGTGGTTCAAAAAAATCACTTTTCAAAATTTCCTAATAAAATCCGATAATTATTACTTATCCCTGATCGTAACTGAAGTTTCGATATAAGCTGATCACACAATACTTGCCATTCTGCTGTATCCAGGTTTTCTGCATCAGAGGGAATAAGAGTAACATCTATTGTTCTTCTGAAACTTTGCTGCGGATGAGGAGACATTTCAAATCCTCTTTCCACATTCACCTCACTTATCCTGTCTCCTAATTCATAAAAACAAAAATTACGAATATCCTCTTTTGTAATAATCCTGTTTCTTGTCATAATGCCATACCTGAAGGCATGGAGTCTTTCTTCGGGCCGCAGCCTGTTTTTTCCACCAACAGTTGTTGTTAATAATACGACAGAATCAGGCTTTACCTTCGCCCCGCTCATTTGCTGCAACCTGGTACCTGAGCGAACTGTGTTTGCGGCTTCAGCCAGCGTTGTCCAGTACTCAACGTACATCATGTCAAAACCTTCAAAAGGTTTTACTATAATATAATTAGGAATTTCAGCAGCGTTATTAAGATACCCTTTTGTTTTCTGTTCAATCAGCGTTATGCGCTGGTTCATCTCCTTTAATGTAGTCGCTATAAAATCATATCCATAAGCAGAAAATGCTGCACTTTCACTTCGCAGCAATTCAACAAGATAACTTATTAACTCACGTGCATTCCTTGTATCAAAACGCTCTGCCCCGCCCGTGCGCAAGGTGTAAGTTCCTGTTTGTTCCTCATCCATTTTCCGGTAAGGAACCGATTTATAACTATTGGTATCATCGGTAAGTGACTTTACAGCAAGAAATTGTTCTAAAGGCGAGGTTTTTAAAGGTATGATATTACTCCCGCCTTTCAGGCGGAAATTCAGGTCGGTTACCTGCCTGTTCACCACCGGGAGAGCATTTAAATAAATGTAAACTTCATCAAGAGACTCCTGTTGCAGCGCAGCAGGAAAGCTTATTTTTACCCACAGCAATTTTTCACTCAGTTTCTGCAGATCACTTTCTTTAAAATACCTTTTAATTGATAAGGGAAAAGTTTCTTTCAGCTCGTTTATATTTTTAAATCTTTTATCAGTGATAGTAATATATTTATAATCGTAAGAGTGCTTTATATCTTTTTCTAATAAATTCAGCAGATTATAATCTAAATCAGCATACGTACCTGTGTCATTATCATTTCCATCAATGATATAAGGAACACCGGTTGCCTTTTTCAGTTCTTGGTTATTAAAATACCATTTCGCTATCGGCAGTAGCTGGTAGTTTTTACCGGCTACTTTTGGCTCCATGTTCTTCCAGTCAAAATAAAAATATAAATTATTAATATCCTCAATCTTCTCATTCAGCTTTAGTCCTATCCAGACTGCATTGTTTTCTGCAGGTTTCCCGCTTATTGTACGTGCAACCACTTGCCTGTTACCGGTTTGATCATAACCCAATAAATTGCTTCCGTTTATTGAGTAAAAAATTTGCGCATCAAAGATTTGTACAGAATCTACGGGTGTGAAAAAAATATCAAGGTTTGTATCAGGAGGTTCATTTGGTTTAGACGATACCTTACGCTGCGTGTAAAAATTAGTGGTATTGGTAAGCAATTCAACAGGCTCTGCGGCGGCTGCATGCAAAACAGCGTGGGCAGGGTTAGGAGAGGTTAAAGACTCAGGAGCAAGCAGGTTAGCAATCTTCTCAAGCAACCTCACTTGCGTGTCTTTTACTTCATTAGCCAGATTATATAATTCTACCGACAATGCTTCAAGTATCAGCTTTACTGCCGGGTCAAGGTCTTCAGTATTTTTAATATCCCAATAATTGAGCGCATGTTTCAGCATCCTGTTCCTGATCGCCTCTTTAGAGTTGTTGATTTCGGAAAGCATAGGTAATATTTTAATCTACAGAAAGCGGGCTTAAAAACAAATTGGTACTGAAGGCAAATAATTCTCCTGTTTTGAGTATAATGCCTGAGAGCTTTATATTCACTCTTTTTTTTATCTCTGTAAATTGCCGGAATGAGGAGTATTTCTCTATTTCGGTAATTTCAACATTTAATTTTATGTCAGATAAACGACTTTCGTGAGTTGTTATGGATGTAAGCAACGATTGTCTTAATTTTTCCTCCCACAATTTTTCACTGATGATAATTTCAAAATCGAGGTCCCATATTTCACAGCCAAAAGTGGCATTACTCCGGTGTTCACCAAACTTTGTCATAATTATTAATTCCAGGTTTTTAGAAATGGAAGTAACTAAATCGCAGGTGGGCAAATCATTACCAGCTAACGCGGCGGATAATTCCAATGGAATTTTATAAAAAATGGAACTCATAGTTGCAAGGTTAATAGTATACCTATCAGTTTTTAAAAATACTAAACAAATGAGTTTAATTTCAATTTTTGTTTATATAAATATTATATAATTTTAACAATTATACTAATTTTATACACCTTAAACAAAATGAAAATATATTTTTAAAAAGAGTGCTTCAAATATTATAAAGTCTTATTAATTTATATTATATTTCTGACTGAATTAAAAAGATAAAAAAATGCCGACGCTTACATTGAATGAATCGGTAAAAACTGCGGTGGAAATTTCTCAGTCCCTTGCCAAAGAATATCACAATGAATATTTCTACCCTGCTCATCTTTTGCGTGGCCTTATGCATAAAGACGTAGGTCTGAAAAATTTTATTGAGGCTATCGGTAAAGACGCAGGTTATATTATGGAGTGGGCTGAAGTGCGTATGGAAGAATACCCTAAGGCAGGACAGGTAAAGGATAAAATAACAGGCGATGAAGGCGTTAAAAATGTTTTTGAAGAAGCAGATAATGTAAGAATTAAATTAGGCATGGATTCCATCACACCCATATCTGTGCTGACGGCCCTTGCTAAACCAGGAGTTGGATTTACCAATGAGCAACTAAAGTCTTTTCCTGTAAAAGAACGAGAAATTTTGGAGGCTTATTTCCAGGAAGATGTAATTCAAAAAGCAGTTGCCAAGCCTGAAGAAAACGGACGTGCCGCCCAGTCAGGAGCATTATATAAATATTGTGTGGAGCGCACTGCACTTGCCAAAGAAAACAAAACAGACCCGATTATCGGGAGAGACAAAGAGACCCGGATGATGATGGAAATTCTTTGCAGAAGAACAAAACCAAATGTAATAATAACAGGTGACGCAGGTGTAGGAAAAACAGCTTTGATTGATGGTTTTGCCATGGATATTGTTCATAACCGCGCTCCTGCCCAACTTGCCAATTCACTTATTTTCGAACTCGATCTGGGTGCGCTGATTGCAGGAGCTTCCTACAAAGGTGAGATAGAAGACCGGCTCAAAAACATTCTTAAAGAAGTAAAGCAATTTCAAAAAGCAATTATATTTATTGATGAAATACACATTTTACTTGATAATAAAGGCTCAATCGGGGCAGGTGCTGCCAATCTTCTGAAACCTGAGTTAGCCCGTGGAGATATTACTGTAATCGGAGCAACTACCAATGACGAATATCGGAAATTAATTGAACCCGACCAGGCTTTTACCCGGCGGTTCGAAGTATTATCAGTTCCTGAACCTGATGAAGAAACGGCTGTGAAAATGGTTAAATGCTTAGCTGCAAAGTTTGAACAGCATCACCATCTTACCATTGAACCTGATGCCATAAACGAATGTGTAAGATTATCGAAAAGATATATTAAAGACAGAAGATTACCTGATGCTGCTATTGATCTTTTAGACAGAACAATGGCTGCAATCAAGTTAATGATTGATACTAACAAAAAAGATCTTGAAGATCTAAAAAGCCAGTTGGAAAAACTGGAGGCAGATAATACTCTTGCTGAGCCGGAATTATTTAGCGAATATAAATGGCTGAACAATCTATTTAAAAATAAAATAAGCCCGGTATTATTAGGAAAATTAGAAGACGTATCAGAGACAGATAAATTTGAGACATCTCTTGAATATGACAATTATTTGAAAAAAAGCCTGGATACATTAATTGTTTTGGCAGATAATAAAAAGAATGATGTAAATAAGGAAGACATAGCCTCTGTTGTGTCATATAAAACCGGTATCCCGATTGGTAAAATACAGGCGCAGGAAAAAGACAGATTGCTTAACATGGAGAGTTACCTCAAGAGACGGGTTGTAGGACAGGATCACGCGGTAAAAGCTCTTTCAGAGGCTATTTTGGAATCAAGAAGCGGCCTGAATAAAAAAGGCCAGCCTATCGGCTCTTTTTTCCTTTCAGGCCCTACCGGCACGGGCAAAACAGAATTAGCCAAATCAATAGCGGAGTTTCTTTTTAATGATGAAAAAGCAATGATTCGCTTCGATATGTCTGAATTTAAAGAAGAGCATTCTGCCGCACTTTTGTATGGCGCGCCTCCCGGATATGTCGGGTATGAAGAGGGAGGTATGCTGGTTAATAAGATCAGGCAAAAACCTTATTCTGTTGTATTGTTTGATGAAATAGAAAAAGCGCATACTTCAGTCTTCGATACCTTTCTGCAAATATTAGATGAAGGTCATATGCACGACAGGTTAGGCAAAGAAGGAGACTTTTCTAATGCCTTAATTATATTCACTTCAAATATCGGCAGCGAATGGATTGCAGAACAGTTTGCCAATGGAGAAATGCCCTCGTCTAATAAATTAATGGAAATTATGACGAAGTATTTTCGTCCTGAATTTCTTGCCAGGCTTACCGAAATAGTTCCTTTTGCGCCTATCGGCGAAAACAGTATCATTCGCATTTTCGACATCCAGATGAAAAGCCTTCTGGAAGCTTTGGATAAACAGAATATTTCTATTTCTGTCTCTGATGATGCTAAGAAATTTCTTGCTTTAAATGGTTTTACACCTAAGTATGGTGCAAGACAGATATCAGGTGTTATACGAAACCAGTTACGACGTCCTATTTCCAAATATATTATTGCCGGTGAGCTTAAAAAAGGTAATACAGTTAACGTAAACCTTCAAAACGAAAAACTGGAATGGGCAATCAAATAATTATTTTATTGAATTCAATAAAAATTTTATATTTAACAATAGTAATTTAAAAGCTTCTATAGAAAAACAAATTATCCACCAATAATCTCAATATTATGCCACAAGCTAAACCAGGTATAGCCACAACCATCTTAGCGCCTGATCCTGTCGGGGAAGGGTTTGTTGAAATATCTCCTAATAAAACTCTTTTTATTAAAAAGCTCACTTACGATGATCCTATAAAACCGGAAATAGTTGAGGATCTGCAGACAGTAGAACAGGTATTTGCTCATTTTAAACCATCAGTTGACGTAGAGCTTGATAGAGAAGATGGCTCTACAACTAAGCAAAATTTTAATTTTGGCGGTCTTGGAGATTTTGATGTAAAAAGCCTTATTAATCAGAGTGCTTATCTAAAAAATCTCAATATTGAAAACGATGTCTACCTAAAGATAATCAAGCAATTGAAATCTAATAAATCACTTAAAAATGTGATAGAAAATCCTGAAACAAAAACGGCGTTTGTCAACTGTTTAAAAGCATTGGTTTCAGAATTAGAAGAGGTAGATGCATAATTAATAAACTACTATTTCTAACTATAATTTTATTGAACAATAAAAATTTATAAAATGGCAGAAGAATTAAAAAGTGCGCCTGTTGCAACAGAATACCTGCAAAAAGAGAAACAGGAACTGAAGGAACTTCCCCCCTTGGAAAAATCAGTGAATGGTTTGGTAAAAGTAGGAGGTTATGACTTTCTTGAAGCAATAGTTGATGGTTCAGATAATCTCAATCCATTGAGAAAAGCAAAAAGAAATATTTTTCTTACAGATGCAAATAAAAAACAACAACGTGAAGAGCTGAAGAAGAAAATGTCTTTATGGATAGAGCTTTTATCAAATTCAGAATCAGTTTCTGAAATGGCGGAGAAAAGTGCGGAGAAAGCTGAGACTGCAGAAAAACTTTTGAAAAGTAATCTGAAAAAAGCATTGGAGGCTTCGCATGAGCTCGAAGAGTCTTACCGCTCTGTCAATTTATTTTATAAAAATACGGAATCTTCAAAACTAAAGAATGTTGCCATTATGAATGCTTCTATGGAGCAGCTGACCGACCTGGATGAGCCGAGATTTATTGAATATGTAGGTGAAGAATTGAAGCAAAAATATGACCGGCTCGATCTGCGGCAGAACTACTCTTTATTAGTGATCCCCGGTTATCTGAAATCCAGCACTGTAGTTGACAAATGGGGGAAAATAGCTTATGCAAATAAGGTAATGCTGGTAACTGATTTTGCAAACATAGAAACGCCTGATGATGTTTTGGATTTATTTACCGACGCTAATCTCACCGGAGGTGATCCGCATAAGGCGAATATAATGATGACGTGTAATTATATTGTGGGACGGGGAAAGAAAACGGAAGTTGGTGAGGAAGAAGATGTGTATGTTCCCGGTTCCGCTGCTTTGGCTGGCAAAATGTATTGCACCAAATTATCGCAGCCTGTAGCCGGTAAAACGTATGGAACTATAGACGAAGTAGACTCTGTTCGCTTTGATCAGAAAAAGGCTGAGATTTCAGAATTGGAAAATGTAGGCCTGGTGCCATTTGTAGGAGAATGGGGCAAAGTAATGCCTTTTTCTGCAAAGACATTATTTACCGGTGATAATTTAGGTATGCAGACTTATTCGGTCGTTCGCGTATTTGACTTTATCGCTAAAGTGCTTTCAGATTTTTTAAACAGGCGTGCATTTGAATTATGGAATGCCAAAATGGAAAAAAATCTCCGTTCACAGATCGTGAAATTTCTTGACGGCATCCAGGGACCGGATAAATTGATAGAAAAATTTCAAATCATTCGTTTTGAAAGAGATGAAGATCAAAAAGACCATATTTTTTTAGATATTCATATTACTCCTTATTTTCCTGCTAAAAGCTTTATAGTAAAGCTGGACGGCTATAAAGGAGACGATGGCGAGGAGTGGAAAGCACAATACAAACAAAAATAATAATACTTTTTTCTGAATAAACACGCTTATTTTCTATAAAACAAGCAGCAACATTAGAAATATCTGTACGTCTGCAAGCAGTTGGCAATTGACTTGATAATGGCAGTGAAAGTATGATAAAAAATTCGGCTGTATCCCCGCAACAATTTTGTTTGTAATGGCAGAAACCAGATATACAACGATCTAAAAACAGATAATGGCTATTAAATTTTTTTTACTCTACATAGGCAGTTTGCTTGCCGGCTCTATAATATTACTGAATATTGTAAAGCAGTTCGCCCAGGGATTTGCCGCTAGTGGAAAAAAACCTGTTATCTATGGCACTTTTTCATCAGTTATTGCTTCTGCCGCCGCTTATGGGTGCACTTTTGTTAATAAACATCTTTTTACTGTTTTCTGGCTGTTGAGTAGCCTTTTTTTACTTTTCGGTATCATACACATGGTGTTAATTCATAAAAGATATTTTTCCTCTTATCAGCAAGACAATACGAAAGTACTTATTGGAGAAATTTTATTTGCCTTGTCGGTAGTGCTTTTCACTATTGTTGTTTTTTCATCGCTGCAATATTTTCTTCAAAACAAAGACTTCCTCTTTTATCCTATGATGATGAGTACCCTCGCTTTTTTTATTCCGGTGCTGGTCATGCAGACCTTTCAGGCTGCATATGATATTCCACCGCCGGTTTACAGCACCTGGGCATACCCCCTTAATCAGACAATAGATTTGCCTCCGGAAAATCCAAGAGAAAAAATACTGGTAATCGGGTTTGAAATAAGAAAAAAATTTGCAGATACAAGAAGAACATACTTCCGGGCAAAAGCTCCGGAGAATATGGAACTCGGACAACTATTTTATTTTTTTATAAATGATTACAATGAGTTACAAAGTGAAACTCCTATAGAATTTGCAGACAAGAACTTTGAGGCTGATGAATGGTGGTTTCGCAAAAAAATAAAATGGTATCAAAGCCTTTATGTTTTAGATCCTGCAATGTCAGTAAAAGATAACGGTATAGTAGAAAATACAGTAATCATTTGCGAACGAATTCAAAAACTTGTCTAATACCTTTAAGATATGAGAGATAATATCAGGCATTTTCCGGTAAACTGGATTGATGGAATGAAGATCAACAAAAATCATTTTATTAGTCAGGATGATGCATGGAAAGATGCTCTGAATGATGTAGCGGCACTTAATCTTTCTCCTATCCGGTATGGTGTGCTTCCGGCTTCCGCTTCAGGAGAGGACAGTTTTAATATAAAGATTACTTTAGACAATCAAAATACCTTGCGTGTTACCGTGCTTTCCTGTAATGCCATCACTCCCGGCGGTGTGCGGATTATTTTACCTTCAATGCCAGCTTCGGGCCTGGCCAATACAGATGGTATACCCGCAATATCTTTTCAGTTTTTGCCATCGAAAGAAGAAACAGTATGGTGGATTGTTTTAATAGTTAACCCTTTTGACAAACAACCGGCAGGCAGTCCCGATCTTGCAGATAGTCCTCCAAGGTATCCATACGCGTTACCATCTTATACTATGCGGGTTGTCAGCGATAGCCAGTACCAGCAGTTCGCCCAACATCCCTATGCACTTACTGTCGGAAAAGTATCAGTGAGCGGTAATGAAGTGAGCGTAGACAGAGATTATATTCCTCCATGCTTTTCTGTCAGCGCTCACAGCGATCTGTTATCTCTGCATGGAGAAATTGACGGGTTTCTTGGGTTGCTTGAAAAACGTTGTATTCAAATAGTGCAAAAGATTTTTAAGAAAAACCAGCAGAATGAGATTTCTGAATTAGTGCAGTTTTTGTGCGACCGCATTATGCTTTACCTGGGCCAGGCGATCACTAATATGCGCTGGGCTGTGATACATGAATTACCCGCTTCACTTTTTGCCACTGTTGCCGGCCTGGCAAGGGTAATGAAAAATACAATTGATTTGCGTATCGGTTCAGGAAAAGAAGAAATGATGAATTACCTCAGTGAATGGTGCGAATTGAAACAAGGTGAGCTTGAAAGTATGCTAAGAAGTCTTGCAGATGTCAGGTATGACAATAATGATATAAACCAAAACATAGAAAAAGTGGTGACTTTTTTAAAAGTAACCTCAAAATTGTTTGAGACTCTCAGCAGGCTAGAATTTATTGGCGAAAAGAAAAAATCCGGAATTTTCATAAAAGAAGAGACAATGAAACCTGAACCACAACCTGTAAAACGTCGTTTTCTTGGATAACCCAAATGAAAGCTGATCGTTGATTGATGATAAATATTCTCTTCCTCGTCAACTGTCAGCCGTCATCCATGAACTGTCAACACATTAAATAAAATATTTACCATGAAGTCCCTAAATGCTGCAGACCGTAACCAGGCTTTTCGAAGTTTTCTGCTTTTTTTTATAATTACCATTGCCGTTATTATAGCCGCTGTTTTTTTTAGCATACAAGTACCTTTTAAGGAAAACGATCAGTTGAAAGAGAAGATAGCAGTAGCAGAAAAGCAGAGAGATTTTACAGAACATTTTGTGGATAAAATGGAAACGACCATAAAATTACTTGATAGTGTAAATCTGCCAAATGTAAGATCTGAATTAATAGACGGAGCTATTGATGATAACTTAAAAAGTATGCTGGCAATGACAAACAACGACACTTCTACCCAAATCAAGAATTTGTATAAAAATGTTGTTTATAATTTTTACGATCTGCAAGGTGCAAAAAAACAATTAAGGGAAGCAAGCGGCAAGGATGTAAATTTTGGTAATTTACAAGCAGAAAACGCAAATTTACATTCCCAGGTTCAGCAGGTAAACAATCAATTACAACAATATGTAAGCCTGTTGGCTAACTGTCAGCAGCAAAAATAGTTTTTTCAAACTTTTAATCTTTATAAAGATGGAGACATCTCCTGCATTTTCCCGCCGGTTTATGGGATTTGACCGGAAGGTTTGGATGACAATGCTTTCAGTTGTAATTGTAAGTATAGGATTAGTTAGCTATAAAAGAATTACAGATAAGCCCTGCGTACTGTTTACTATCTCAAATAAAGGATTAAACAATAATAATAAGGGTGAATTTTATGTTGACGAGATAATTCGCTTCGCCGCATCAATAGCAGCTGATAACAATATAACCTGGAATTTTGGTGATAATTCGGCCGAAGAGAAAGGTGTTCTTGTGTCTCATGCGTATACTGCAAAAGGAAAATATGTAATAACTGCAAAAGCTAACGGAAAATGTCCGGTAATAACTTCAGTTTACATTCGCACAACTCAAGCCATTCATACACACTCCCATAATGATGGCGACACTGCTGTATACGACCCTGCGACCGTTATCATAGGAAACGAAACGCCCAAAGCTGGTAAAGAAGAAGTTTTTATCGGAAACGTGTTTGCTACCAGTTATGAATGGACAATTTTAAATAGAAATGAGTATAAAAAACAAAATGGTAAGACTGCTACTTATACCTTCACTATACAGGGAACGTATACTTTACAACTAAGATTGGATAATAATCGTGAAAAGGTTTATACAAAGACTATATATGTTCAACCTGAAAAAATAAGTGAGCATCCACTAAAAACAGTGGTCTTAATACATAAAAACGGCGCGGCAAAACACGACCAAACAATCCAAAAAAAGGACTCAGTTACATCACCTCCGGTAACTAATACGATCATACCTAAGCCAATTATTGAAGAGACAAAGACAACCAGGATAATCGGATTACCTGACGAAGCATTTAAAAGCTTTCTGGAAGATGTAGTTAAAGGTGGTAAAGACGTCAACTTTTTTAATAAGTATTTAAATAATGGTGGTGACACTAAAGTGAGAGTAAACAATGAACCAAACTCAATAAGTTTTGCAGAATTAATTCAGCGTATTAAGGGCAATAAAAAGATTTCAATTAATAATGTGAAAATTTTACGTGATCCAAATAAAGATGTATTGCAAATAAATATAGTATATTCTAAGAAAAGAGGCGGGCCACTTGGGTGGTTAAAACGAGGTAAATGAGCAGTAAGTGAAGTGAAGTCGTTACCCAAAGCAATAAGATTAGATTATTTCAAATGACTGTTTTACACTTTACTAAAAGGTTTTTATTTCATTTAAAAATGGCGCTTGCTTTATAAATTCTTGAAATAATATTTTTATTACTATCTGATGATATTTTCTCTTTTTTGCTTTGAATTAAAAAATTATTTTTTTATATTTAATTCAGTGAATATCATTTATTACGCCATCACTGTCTATTCGAAATTTTAATCGTTGCTTAACTTATTCTTATGAGTACCGCTAAAAATGCTAAATGCTTCTTTTTTCTCTTAATAATGATTGTATCGCTTTCATTAAAAGCTCAGGAAATCAGAGATAAGAAAATATCAGCAACTACCGGAGAAGAAATTTTTATAAAGTTTATGTCGCAACCTGCGGCCGACCTAACGCCTGATCAGGCACGAAATGAGTATGACTTAAATGGATTAAATACAGGATTATTAATTAAAGCGAAAATAAAAAACGCAAAGCCTGCCAAGCTGATTGTGACAGAAGGTAAAAGAACTCACATTTTTTTAATTTCTTATTCAGATCAGTTAGAAAATAATTTTTTTGATTTTTCTTCCGCAAAACTCTTGGAGCAAGCTGTACGGGAACCTAAAGGAACGAACAACACAGAGACTACAAAAACCATTGCAACAGAAACTTCAGCAAAAGGTACAGCAGACGAAAAATACATTTCTTTAGTAAAAGAAGGAAATGATGAATTTAAAAAGGAAATGTATGACGAAGCGCAGGCAAGTTTTCAAAAAGCTTTACTATTAGTTCCGGCAGATGATTATGCTAATGACAGACTAAAAGAAATAGAACAAAAATTATCCGAAAAAAAACAAAAAGAGCAAAAAGGGCTTGATGAAAAATATACTGATGCAATTTTAAAAGCAGCAAAAGCATTTTCACAAAAAAAATATGAAGAGGCAAAAACTGCGTATAAAGAAGCGCTTACTTACAGGCTGAACGATCAATTTGCTCTTAATAATATTTTGTCAATAGATAAAACGATCAGTCAGGAGGCTCTCGCAGCTAAACAAATAGAGGAAAGAAGACAGCATCAGGAAATGTATAAAGCAACAATAGCAAATGCTGATAAAGCTTTTCTCGCTATGCAGTATGATGATGCAAAGACTTACTACACGCTGGCAACTACTTTAAGCCCGGATGAAACGTATTCAAAAAACAAGCTGAAAGAGACTGAAAAAAAGATTTCGGATTTGAGCAAAGAAAAAGAACAACAGGAAATTGAAATGAAAAGGAAAAAAGAAATTACCAATGCGTTTGATGAGGCGGTAACTCTCGGAGACAATGCTTTTAAGGCTGAAAACTATACGATCGCAAAAGCAGAATATAACAAAGCATTGAAACTAAAAAAAGATCAGGAAGTTGAGAACCAGTTGAAAAAAACAGATGAATTATTATTAGAATTGAATCAGAAAAAACTGACACAAAGAGAAAAAGAACAAAAAGAATTACTAAAGACAGAAAATTATGAAAAGACGATAGCAAAAGCGGATAAAGCATTGACAAATAAAGATTACGCAAATGCAAGAATTTTTTATAAGCAAGCCTTGAACTACAAAGATGAACAATATGCCAAGGATAAACTTTCAGAAACAGAAGCTTCAGTTTCCAAACTTGAACTACAGGAAAAAGCCGGTAAAGAGAAAATGGCAGAAGCTGATAAAACAAATAAAAAATATAATGCTGCTATTGCCAAAGGAAAAACTTTTTTAGCTGCTGAAGATTTTATAAATGCCAAAGCTGCTTACAAAGAAGCAGCAGATTTGAAACCTGCAGAACCTGAGCCTCAAACAAAACTAATTGCGATCAATAAAAAAACAGAAGAATTAGTAAAAAATCAAGACTATGACTCCACTATAGCTGAAGGCAATATTGCCATAAGTGAAAAAAATTATAAACTGGCAATAGAATACTTTAAGAAAGCCTTACGTTCTAAACCTTCAAATACATATCCTTTAAATCAGTTACAGTTTGCTGAAAGCCTGGTGCTGAGAGATTCTTTAGCTACCGCAGAAAAACAGCGCAAAAAAGAAGTGCATATAAATGAAGAAGAGCGCAAAAACAGGTTTAACCAGGGAATGACCGCATATATGAATTATGAAAATGCTGCACAAATGGCTAACTATGAAAATCAGTTACTGTTTTTAAAACAATTTTTAAATATCATTCCTGATGCTTCCGAGCTCAATGAATACCAGGCTAATTTTGCAGGAAAGATTGATTTTGCAAATAAAAAAATTAAAACAATAAGGGACTATTTAACAAGAATAAAGGGAAACTCATATCAGCCAGAAGCAATACCATATACCAATTTGGAATTAAAAAGTAAATATTCAAATATAAATTTTTCAAAACCTCCTGCTGATCAGTTATTTGAACAAACAGATAGCACTAAATTAAATGAAAGTATTAAAATAAGTAAAGAAGTATTAGCAGAAAAGCCGCGGTTAAGCTTATCTGATAGCTCTGATAATATAAAACTGACTTGTCAATCTATAAGTTTTAAAGGTGAAAATGCATATCTAAAATTTTGCGTCAGGAATAATAGCATCTCAGATTTCCCTTCTGGTCAAATGCAACTAAGTGTGATAAAAAAAGATAAAAGTGTAATAAATCTTCGTCCTGAATTTATATCTGACTTTCCAATAGTTCTTCCCCAAAAAGAATTTTTTATTGTTTATGTTACAAAGGCTAATAAGATTAATAATAATGATGATCAAATAAGCCTGGAGATAAAAGATGTTTTTAAAAATAAAAAGATTAAAATTAATATTCCGGGCAAAGTATTTAACCAGGAAAAAAGAAGGCAATCTTAGAGATGAAAATTCAGAGACATTTGTTTTTCTCTCCTTAACAACTTAAATGAAAAATGCTTTACCATCTGCAGCATATATAATCGTAACATGAAAGTTGGAAAACGTATCTTTTATTTAATAATTTTTTTTAGCTCATGGTGTTTAAAACCGCTAACATCTTTTGCTCATGACATTTATTTTTGTGGTGAAAAAATACCTGTAAATGATAATTTTGTGGCCACAAGATTAATGGATGTTATCCGAAGGCAAATACCCCAGGTAAATATGCCGCAATTACGCAAAAGGGTGGTCAGTCATTTTCCGAGGGTAGAATATTATTTACAACAAAAAGGCCTGCCGGAAGATCTCAAGTATTTAGCTATTGTGGAAAGCGGTTTTTTAAATGTGACATCTCCTGCAGGAGCAAGGGGGTTTTGGCAGTTAATGCCTAATACTGCCAAAGAAATGGGTCTGATAGTTAATGATAATCTTGACGAACGGGACAACCTGGACAAGTCAACGCTGGCTGCATGCAAGGTTTTAGCTAATTACTATCTCTATATACAAAAACAATATAAAATAACTTCATGGGTACTTACAGCAGCGGCTTACAATTTCGGGATTGGAAATCTTGTAACGTCGATAGATAAACAGGGAAAAGATTATTTTTCAATGAAGCTGAATGCTGAAACGGCTGTGTATGTTTATAAAATAATTGCAGTGAAAGAATTATTTGAATATCCTGAATTTTATATGAAAGGATTTGGATATAATGTCTTCAACGCTTCCGCAATTACAGAGAAAATAAAACCTCCTGAAGTTTTTAAAACTGATACACTTGTTTTTAATTCGATGGAAGTGCAAATAAATAAAGAAGGAAAAACAGCCTCAGCTTCTGATGTAAATTATAAATACATAATGTTATCAGCACAAATTAAAGGTAAATATAAAAATTTCAGGGACGGAAAACTGATCTCACTTGAATTATTAGATAACTTGCAAACAAAGGGAAAGTTCAGGCCAAAGGGCACAATCATTCAGGGTATGGGTTGGATGATAGATGACAAAATAAATATAGATCTTGGATTTGGAGATCACGAGGTTATCATTTATGATTCAGATAGCAACTTTAATTCAAAAGGATATTGTCAGCAAGGCCTCAACCGTTCTTCTTTAAAAAATAATCATTCTATTTTATTAAAGGTTGAGGATTACGAGGATTAAGTCATTTGTCACCTGATTTGTTGCGACTTGTTAGAAGAGATTTGATATAAATTGGTGGGCTAAAAACGAAAAAAGCCAGAAAGTATTGAATTTTACGACTTTTCATTCAAAAAGATTCGCTCATTTGTTGAAACGGTAAGATGATTTTATAAAGCGTTAAACAATTTTTGCCAATTTTTTACCAACTGAACCCATAACAGATATTTAAAACGCTTTTGTGCGCTTAACAGCTACCTCCCTGATAATTGCAAGGTGGGATTGTGCCTTGAAGCAATCAGAAAAGACCTTGTTAAGTTATAAGCTGTCAATAAATGTGATTTATCTTCACTCCTTTTAAAACAGTCTTTCGTTATTGCCACCTCATTTAGCGTAATGTGTACAATGATGAAATATTTTTAAAACAAATCTAAGTGAAAGTAAAATCCTCAAGAACTTTACTTTACTTCAAAAAAACTGACCTAAAGAAATAAGCTGCTATAACCATGACACATTATCTGGCAGACATTTAAATACTCAATAAAAAATCTTCTGATACCTTCATGCTCCTAAATACTCTTACTGTTTTAGAGTATTTTTATTAGTAAAAGAAAGCTGAATGGCGAAAACAAAAGAAGTTACTGAGGAAGCATTAGAAAAAAAACTTTGGAAAACAGCGGATAAGTTGCGTAAAAACATGGACGCTGCCGAATACAAGCACATTGTATTAGGACTCATATTTCTTAAATATATTTCTGATGCCTTTGAGGAATTATACCAAAAGCTGGTTCAACAAAAAGACGATGGAGCTGACCCTGAAGATAAAAATGAGTATATAGCAGAAAATGTATTTTATGTGCCGCCTCCTTCCAGATGGCATTATATACAAGGCAGAGCAAGTTTACCTACGATCGGGAAAGATGTTGATGATGCAATGGATGCTATTGAAAAAGACAATATATCATTGCATGGCGTGTTGCCAAAAGTATTTGCTCAGGAGAAACTGGATAAAGCAAGCCTCGGTGGGTTAATAAATTTAATAGGTACAGCTGCGCTTGGAACCAAAGAAGCTCAAAGAAAAGATGTACTGGGTAAAGTGTATGAGTATTTTTTAGGTGAGTTTGCCCTCGCAGAAGGAAAGAAAGGTGGACAATTCTATACTCCGTCAAGTGTGGTAAGGCTTTTGGTAGAAATGCTTGAACCGTATGAAGGAAGAGTGTTTGACCCTTGCTGTGGCAGCGGCGGGATGTTTGTACAGAGTGAAAAGTTTATAGAAGCCCATAACGATTACTATAAAAAGCACGACCCGAAGAAATTGAACTTGCGACCACAAGACAGAATATCAGTTTACGGGCAGGAAAGCAATCAAACCACCTGGCGATTAGCTAAAATGAATTTGGCTATCAGGCGTATAGACAGCAGCAATGTAAAGTGGAACAACGAAGGCAGTTTTTTAAATGATGCACACAAAGACCTGAAAGCTGATTACATTATTGCCAACCCGCCTTTTAACGACAGCGACTGGAGCGGAGAATTATTAAGGGATGATGCACGTTGGAATGTATTGGGAAAGAAATTGCCACCACCTGTTGGTAATGCTAATTATGCATGGATACAACATTTTCTTTTTCACTTAGCTCCTACCGGACAAGCCAGCTTTGTGCTGTCTAAAGGCTCGCTTACTTCTCAAACAAATAACGAAGGGGAGATAAGAAAAGCATTGGTAGAAAACAGGCTGGTAGATTGCATAGTAAACCTGCCAACTAAATTGTTTTTAAATACACAAATTCCTGCTTGCCTCTGGTTTCTGTCCCGTAATAAAGCCAATGGCGGTTTTAGAAACAGGGTTGACGAAATATTATTTATTGATGCCCGCAACATGGGATTTCTTATTAACAGGCGAAATCGTGATTTAAGCAATGAGGAGATATCCTTAATTTCCGGTACCTATCACAACTGGCGAAATAAAGACGGAGATTATAAAGATGTTCAGGGATTTTGTAAGTCTGCCACTATCGAACAGGTTAGCACTATGAATTATGTACTAACACCTGGTAGATATGTTGGTTTACCTGATGATGAAGATGACTTTAATTTTGCAGAACGTTTTGCATCTTTGAAGGCTGAACTGGAAAAACAGATTACGGAAGAAGATGAGCTGAATGAAAGAATAAAAACAAATCTTGCTAAAATAATCATATCTTAATATTAAAAGCTGGAAATGGAAAATAAAGATGTACGCTGGCAGCAGCGATTTTCAAATTTTGAAAAAGCATTTATTAAACTGAAAGAAGCAGCCGAAGCAGAAGAATTAAATGAGTTGGAAAGAAACGGATTAGTTCAGCGTTTTGAATTTACACTTGATCTTTCATGGAAAGTAATGAAAGATTTTCTTGTAGAAAAAGGATTTAATTTCAAACCTTCCCCAAAAGATACCATAAGGTTAGCACAGGAAAGCAGCTTTATTGATTATGCACAGGAATTAATTGACGGCCTTGAAATAAGAAACGAATTATCTCATGACTACAGTGGTGAAAAATTTGAAAAGTCAGAAAAGGAATTAAGAGAAGATATTTATCCAGCTTTGGAAAAATTGTATAAATTTTTTCTTAAAGAGGCTGGAAGCAGTCAACTGAATTTATTTAATGATAAATAATAGCAGAAATAAATACGGCCTTACAGAAAGAGACATGAAAACTCTTGAGGGAATATTTTTAAAATACCCGGAAGTTAGAGAAGTACGTCTATTTGGCAGCCGTGCAAAGGGTAACTTTAAACACGGCAGCGATATTGATCTGGCGGTAATGGACAAAGAAATTGACTCTAAAACTATTTCTAATCTTTCTTTTGATTTTGAAGAAAGCAGTTTGCCTTATACAGTTGACGTCATTAATTTTTCAACACTTAAACACCAGGAATTTATTGAGCATATTGACAGAGTCGGAATTGTTTTTTATGAAAGATGGAAGGAAGTTAAACTTAAAGATTATGTAAATGTTACTAACGGGTATGCATTTAAATCTTCAAACTTCTTAAACAATAGAGTAACTAACGCCTTGCCTATCGTTAAAATTAAAAATGTTGCAAATGGTGATGTTCACTTAGATGATGTACAGTATCATTTGTATGAACCTTCATTGAGTAAATTTCTTATTGAACGAGACGATATTTTAATTGCTCTAACCGGTAATCATCCAGAGGTAATGACACAAGTAGTGGGAGAAACGTCTCATTATAAATTGAATGAAAAAGCTTTATTAAATCAAAGAGTTGCAAAGATTGTCTCAAAAGAAGGATTGAATAAAAGTTACCTGTATTACTTTTTGAAAGATGAAGCAACACACGATGCACTTGCATCTAATTCGGCTGGTAGTGCAAACCAAGCGAACATTTCGAAAGCAGACATAGAAAATTTATCAATCTTTTTGCCACTATTAAAAGAACAAACCTCTATTGCATCTATTCTTAGGAGCTTAGATGATAAAATAAATTTACTTAAACGTCAAAACAAAACATTAGAGCAATTAGCAGAAACACTTTTCAGGCAATGGTTTGTGGAGGAGGCAAGTGAGGATTGGGAACTAACTACATTAGAGAATCATACAGAAGTTTTTCGTGGTTTAAGTTATAAAGGAAGTGGCTTGACTGGTATTAATTTAGGCATACCAATGCATAACCTCAATTCTGTTTGTGAAGGTGGAGGTTATAAGTATGAAGGCATCAAATTCTATAGTGGTGATTACAGAGAAAGACATTTATTGAATGTCGGAGATATAATTATAACAAATACCGAGCAAGGTCATGAACATAAATTAATCGGCTTCCCTGCAATTATTCCTGACTTTTATGGAGAAAAAGGAGTATTTAGTCAACACATATATAAACTACAGCCATTACCTCAAACTTATCTTTCAAAACAGTTTATCTATTACCTTTTGATGTCTCAATCTATTAGGGAGCAAATAGTTGCAGCTACCAACGGGTCAACTGTAAATATGCTTGCAATTGATGGACTTCAAAGACCTATTTTTAAATTACCTCTAAAAGAAAAAATAAATACATTTACCTTAATAGTTAAGGATTATTGGATAAAGAAAAATGTAAATCAAAATCAAATCCGCATTCTCTTACAAATACGAGACACATTGTTGCCTAAGCTGATGAGTGGGGAAGTGAGAGTAATAAATTAAATATCTAATTTAAAAAAATGAAAAAAAAGGATAAATCAGAAAAAAGTAAATCTGTGCCTCGGATTGAATATTTGCGGGTGCAGAATTACAGAGCATTGCATAATTTAGAATTGAAAGAGATTAAACCTTTAACAGTTTTCCTGGGACCAAATGGAAGTGGTAAATCAACAGTTTTTGACGTGTTTGCATTTCTTAGCGAATGCTTTTCAGTTGGCTTGCGGAAAGCATGGGACAGACGTGGAAGATTTAAAGAATTAAGAACTAAGGGTTCTGAAGGTCCTATTAGTTTTGAAATTAAATACAGAGAAGCACCTGATAGTCCCATAATTACTTATGAGTTAAAAATAGATGAAAACATAAAAGGTCCTTTTGTTGCAAGTGAAAAGTTGAAGTGGAAGAGAAGTCCTGTAGGTGGGCCATTCGCTTTTTTGGAATTTGCAAATGGGAAAGGGAAAGTTATAAGTGGTGAACAGCCTGATATTAAAGATGAAAGATTAGATGAGTCTTTAGATAGTCCTGAAATGCTAGCTGTAAATACTTTAGGGCAGCTTTCAAAAAATCCAAGAGTAATTGCGCTTAGAAGATTTATTACAGGTTGGTACTTGTCTTACTTAACTGCCGATCAAACCCGTGGTATTCCGGAAGCAGGGCCACAGGAAAGGTTATCAGCAACAGGAGACAACCTGCCTAATGTTGTTCAATACATGAGAGAGCAGCATAATGAAGTTCTTGAAAAGATATTGACAACACTTTCTAAACGGGTTCCAAGGTTAGAGAAAGTAGAGGCAGACATTATGCAGGATGGTCGTTTACTTTTGCAAATTAAAGATGCTCCTTTTGAAAAGCCTATCTTATCAAAATTCGCTTCAGATGGCACTTTAAAAATGCTTGCCTATTTAATGGTGTTAAATGATCCCACGCCACCACAACTTATAGGAATTGAAGAACCTGAAAATCAGTTACACCCAAGACTGTTGCCAGACTTATGTGAAGAATGCAGAGCTGCCTCTGAATTTTCACAATTAATGGTAACAACACATAGTCCTTATTTTGTAAATAGGGTAAGAGCAAATGAATTATATGTTCTTTACCGCGATGAACTCGGCTATACTCAGGCTATGAGAGCATCTGAAATGGAAGGTATTAATGAATTTATTGAAGAAGGGGCTTTGCTTGGCAATCTTTGGGCAGAGGGACATTTTGAAGTGGGTGACCCTTTAGTTAATTCCGGGAGTTTCAAATTCAAACCTAAAAAGAGATAACAGATGCACTTTGAGTTTTTATTAGAAGAAGAAACTTCCGAAAAAGTTTTAGATAATTTAATGCCTAAAATAGTATCCGGAGAACATACGTACAGATGCATACGTTTTCAGGGCAAAAGAGATTTATTGAAAAACGTTCCAATTGAATTAAAAGGCTATTCAAAATGGATGCCCGATGATTACAGAATTGTAGTATTGTTAGATAAGGATAGAGATGACTGTGTCGAACTAAAAAACAGGTTAAATAAAATGGCGGCAGATGCAGGCTTAACTACTAAATCATCTGCACAGCAAAATCCTTTTAACGTGCTAAATAGAATTGCAATAGAAGAAATTGAAGCATGGTTTTTTGGCGACGCAAATGCAATGAGGACGGCTTATCCAAAGTTGCCAGCTAATTTTGAAAATGTCGCTCTATACAGAAATCCTGATAATATTAAAAATACCTGGGAAACAATGGAACGTCTTCTTCAAAGGAGTGGATATTTTAAAACAGGACTTAGAAAAACAGAGGCAGCATTTGAAATTTCTCGATACATGCAACCACTAAATAACCGTTCGAAGAGCTTTCAGGTCTTTTGGGAAGGAATTACAACTTGTTTGCAAAACAAAATAGCTTGAAACCAATAACCGAAAGCAATATTGAAACCTTCGCCATTGAGCAACTGCAATCATTAGGTTGGCAGCATGTTCATGGCTTGGCTATTGCTCCCGGTGCAGAACAAGCCGAAAGAGAAGGTTTTGGACAGATCATTTTAACGGAAAGGCTTCGCAAAGCAGTAGCAGTACTTAATCCGCATATTCCAACAGATGTACAGGAGCAAGCGGTGCAAAAAGTGGTACGCATTTATTCACCTGACCTGCTGCATAACAACGAAACGTTTCATCAATTTATAATTGAGAAGGTTAAGATACCATATAACGAGAATGGCTATGAACGCAGCCATGAAGTAGCGCTTTTTGATTTTGATAACTGGCTTAACAATGAGTTCTTGTCTGTTAACCAATACATCATTACCGAGAACAATAATAAGAAAATACAAGACATTCTTTTGTTTGTCAATGGTATTCCTTTGGTGATCATTGAACTGAAAAATGCCGCAGATGAAAACGCTACACTAAGAAAGGCATACGAACAAATACAAACCTATAAAGCAACTATACCTTCGCTGTTTACTTACAATGCAATATGCATTATATCAGACGGACATGAGTGTAAAGCAGGCAGTTTATCAGCAGGCTTCAGCCGTTATATGACATGGAAGACAGCAGATGGTATTAAAGATGCTTCACGTTTCAAACCACAATTAGAAGTGTTGCTTTCCGGCATGTTAAACCCTGCTACTTTACTTGATTTGGTTCGCAATTTCATTGTCTTTGAAAAAACTATCTCTACCAAGCCTTCCTCCCTCTCCTTTGGAGAGGGTCGGGGTGAGGTCACGCAAATTGTAACCGAAAAGAAACTTGCGGCTTATCACCAATATTATGCAGTAAATAAAGCGGTAGAAAGTACCATAAAAGCATCAGGACAAGGCGGCACTAAAAAAGGCGGAGTCGTTTGGCATACACAGGGTTCAGGCAAAAGCCTGAGCATGGTATTTTATGCTGGTAAACTTGTCACTTCCCCTGCAATGCAAAATCCTACCATTGTTGTATTAACAGACAGAAACGATTTGGACGACCAGTTGTTTGAAACGTTTGCTGCATCAAGACAATTACTGCGGCAGGAGCCTGTACAGGCAAAAGACAGGCAGCAGTTGAAAGAATTGCTTAAGGTAGCAAGCGGAGGTATCGTATTTACCACCATTCAAAAGTTCATGCCTGAAGAAGGCAGAACGGAGTTTGACAGGCTTTCAGACCGAAGCAACATAGTAGTGATTGCTGATGAAGCACATAGAACCCAGTACGGTTTTGAAGCTGTAGTGAAGGATGTAAGAGACAAGGAAACCAATGAGAAAACAGGGAAAAGAATAGCTTACGGTTTTGCAAAGTATATGCATAAAGATGCTTTCCCCAACGCTACATTTATCGGCTTCACCGGTACACCAATTGAAAGTACAGATGTAAACACACCGCAGGTATTCGGAAGTTATATTGATATATACGACATATCTCAGGCTGTAGCAGATGGGGCTACTGTTAAAATATACTATGAAAGCCGGCTTGCTAAAGTGAACCTGGACGAGGAAGGAAAAAGAATTATTTCACAATTTGATAAAGAGCTGGAACAAGACCAGGAAATAACCACTCAACAAAAAGCTAAAGCAAAATGGACAAAGCTTGAAGCAATAATAGGACATCCTAAACGATTAAAAAACCTGGCTAAAGATATTGTAACACACTTTGAACAAAGGCAAAAAGTGTTTGAAGGGAAAGCAATGATTGTTGCTATGAGCCGAAGGATTGCAGTTGAGTTGTATAACGAAATTGTTGCATTACGACCAGACTGGCACGATGCAGATGTAACCAAAGGCTCTATAAAAGTTATCATGACCGCTTCCAGTGCCGATGGTCCTGATATGGAAAAACATCATACTACTAAAGGAGAAAGAAAGAATTTAGCTGATAGGGTTAAAGACGAAACTGACCCTTTGCAAATTGTAATTGTAAGAGATATGTGGCTGACAGGCTTTGATGCACCGAACCTGCATACAATGTATATAGACAAGCCGATGAGAGGTCATAACCTGATGCAGGCGATAGCACGTGTTAACAGGGTATTTAAAGATAAGAAAGGAGGTTTAATTGTAGATTATTTAGGCATCGCATCAGACCTGAAAGAAGCATTGTCTTTTTATTCAGACGCAGGTGGTAAAGGAACGCCGATAGAAGACCTGGAAAAGGCAGTTGAAGCCATGCTCGAAAAACTGGAAATAGTGCAGCAAATGTTTATGGAAGAAAGCAGGACACAAAAAGATATATTAGTCGAAGAACCCGAAGCTTATTACCAGAATAGTTACAAATTCAACTTTCGCCGTTTCTTCCATGGTGATTCAAAAGAAAAGCTGTCTGTCATATTGCAGGCAGAAGAACATATACTTGGATTAAGGGATGGCAAAGAACGTTTTATAAGAGAAGTAAACCTGTTAAGCCAGGCTTTTGCATTAGCTATGCCAAATGATAAGGCTATGGAAATAAAAGATACAGTTGCTTTTTTTCAGGCAGTGAAAGCAAGGCTGGCAAAGTTCGAAGGAACCGGTACAGGCAGATCAGATGCAGAAATAGAGACAACGATTAAACAAATAGTTGACCAGGCAGTAACCAGTGAAGCAGTCGTAGATATTTTTGATGCAGCAGGTATAAGTAAACCTGACATATCAATTCTTTCAGATGAATTTTTACTGGAAGTAAAGGGAATGAAACACCAGAACCTTGCATTAGAACTTCTAAAAAAAATACTGAATGATGAAATAAAAGCACGAGCAAAAACAAATCTTGTAAAAAGCCGGGCTTTATTAGAAATGCTTGAAAAAGCGATTAAGAAATATCAAAACAACCTGCTTACTACATCAGAAATAATACAACACCTTATAGACCTTTCAAAGGATATTAAAGAAGCAGATAAACGAGGGAACGAACTACACCTTTCAGAAGATGAACTTGCATTCTATGATGCTTTAGAAGTAAATGATAGCGCCGTTATGGTTTTAGGAGACGAACAACTACGAGACATTGCGCGTGAAATAGCTGAAAAGATAAGATCAAGTGCAACCATAGACTGGACAATAAGAGAAAGTGCAAGAGCAAAACTGATGGTAATAGTAAGACGAACATTAACCAAACATGGCTATCCACCGGATAAACAGCAAAAGGCGATAGATACAGTTTTAAAGCAGGCGGAGTTGTTAGCGGATTATTGGGTAGTTAAGCAAAAAACCCAACCGCTTTAAAACGAATCATTTGTATCGCAAATGCCGGTACATGAAATTAGAACTGTCTCACTTGTAACCGAATCTGTCGCAAATAATTTGAAGAAGTTTGATATAAATTGGTGGGCTAAAAACGAAAAAAGCCCGTAAACATTGAGTTTTACGAGCTTTTCTTTGAAAAAGATACCATCTGTGTCGGGATGACAAGATTCGAACTTGCGACCCCACGCCCCCCAGACGTGTACGCTACCGGACTGCGCCACATCCCGATCCTATTTTTTCAAACCAATTTTTAAGCAGGCAAGCAAATGTAAATGGATTTTATAAAAAACGGCTATCTTGCGCTAAATTTTCTTTCCTATACATGAAGCTTTTAGTAAAGCAGGCGACCATTTTTGACACATCTTCTCCTTACAACGGATTAATAAAAGATATTTTAATAGACAACGGTATTATAGAAAGAATTGACGACACAATTGATGCTGACGATGTAAAGACTCTTAAAGCAAACAGTTTAATGGTTTCAAATGGTTGGGTGGATATTTTTTCTAATTTTAATGACCCGGGATTTGAGCACAAAGAAACCCTCGAAACAGGGGCAAATGCAGCTGCCGCCGGAGGTTTTACCCATGTATTTGTTTTACCAAATACACAACCTGCAGTAAGCAATAAAACTGCAGTTGAATACATTGTACAAAAATCAAAATTTTTACCAATAACTATTTTACCAATCGGCGCCATTACAAAAAACATTGAAGGCAGTGAGCTGTGTGAAATGTATGATATGTACAACAGTGGCGCAATTGCTTTCTCTGATGGCTTGCAACCTGTACAATCTCCCGGCCTGCTGCTGAAGGCATTTCAATATAGAAAAGCTATAGATGCAGTAATCATTCAATTACCTGTTGACAAATCTATCTCGAAATTTGGGTTGATGAATGAGGGCATAACTAGCACACGGTTAGGGCTGCCTGGCATTCCGTCAATCGCTGAAGAATTGATGGTGAGCCGCGATATAGAACTGGCAAAGTATGCAGGAAGTAAATTGCATATAACAGGAATATCAACCGCAAAAAGCCTGCAGGTTATAAAAGAAGCGAAAGAAAACGGAGTGAATATTACCTGTAGTGTCGCACCTTATCACCTTGTTTTTTGCGATGAAGACCTGTTTGATTATGATACCAATTTGAAAACCGAACCTCCTTTGCGCAGCAGGCAAGACATGCTTGCTTTGAGACGCGGAATTGAAGAGGGAATAGTTGATTGTATAGCATCTCATCATTTGCCCCAAAACTGGGATGAAAAAACCTGTGAGTTTGAATATGCTTCGCCCGGCATGATTGGTTTGGAAACTGTCTATATTGTTATTAATACAATAATGCCTGATATCACCTATGAACGGATTACTGATCTTTTAGGTAATAATGCCCGAAAGATTTTTTCTCTCAGCCAACCTGTTATCCGGGAAAACGAAGTGGCAGACTTAACGTTGTTTACAAAAGAAGGAAGTTTTGTGTATGACCTTTCTGCTGTTAAAAGTAAATCAAAAAACAGTCCTTTTATTGGCAAGCAGTTGAATGGAAAGGTGATTGGCATTATAAATAAAGACAGACTATATTTGAATGAATAAAAACTAATTTATGGAAAAGAAAATAACATCGCCGGCTGTCAAAGGTGTGATTATATCACTCATTTTAATAGTTATTTCTCTAATCATTCAATTTCTTAATCTTAGTAAAAATAAAGGTTTGAGCTCTCTGCAATTTATTATTCTTATGGGCGGAATAATATGGAGCGGAATTTCTTTTGCAAAGCAAATGCAGGGAAATGTAAGCTTTGGAAATATTTTTACCCATGCATTTAAAACTGCGGCTGCGGTCACTGCCATAATGGTAGTGTATGCTATCATTTCTATTAAATTTATTAGTCCTGAAACAATGGACATGGCTCTGCAGGAAGCACGTACCGGGATGGAACAAAAAAATATGTCTGATGACCAGATTGACCAGGCACTAACCTTTACCAGGAAATTTTTTGTTCCGCTCACTGCGGGAGGAATTTTATTGTCTTTTCTTATAATGGGAGTAATAGCAGCCCTCATAGGCGCTGCGGTTTCCAAAAAAAATCCGCCGCAGGGACCATTTGCACAACAAGGTTAATTAATAAGAATGGATGTATCTATTGTAGTTCCGTTATTGGATGAAGAAGAGTCACTTCCAGAGCTTTGCGACTGGATTGTACGGGTTGTAAATGCAAATCTTCTTACTTATGAAATCATATTAATAGATGATGGAAGCACAGATGAAAGCTGGTGTGTGATCGAAAAGCTTATTGCTGCAAACCCTCATATAAAAGGAATAAAATTTCAAAGAAACTATGGAAAATCGGCTGCGCTGAATGAAGGTTTTAAAGCGGCAAAAGGAGACGTTGTCATAACAATGGATGCCGATTTGCAAGACTCTCCGGAGGAAATACCGGAGCTCAGAAGAATGATTATTGAAGACGGATACGACATGGTCAGCGGCTGGAAAAAGAAAAGATTTGACAACAAGCTAACTAAAAATATTCCTTCAAAAATTTATAATGCTGCCGCAAGAAGAGCCAGCGGCATTCAACTGCACGACTTTAATTGCGGCTTAAAATCTTACAAAAAAAAGGTGGTTAAAAGTATTGAAGTATATGGTGAAATGCATCGTTATATACCGGTAATTGCAAAATGGGCAGGATTTAAAAAAATAGGAGAAAAAGTTGTAACCCATAGCCGGAGAAAATATGGCAAGACAAAATTTGGTTGGCAACGTTTCATTAACGGCTTTCTCGATCTGGCAACCATCACTTTTGTCGGCAAATTTGCAAAAAACCCTATGCACTTTTTTGGGCTGTTTGGCACGCTGTTTTTTTTTACAGGTTTTGCTATTTTCATTTATCTTATAGTTACAAAATTATTTGCCTTTGATTATGCGCTTACCAACCGTCCTTCATTTTACATTGCACTTACTACCATGATTATAGGAATGCAGTTATTTTTAACAGGTTTTATCGCAGAGTTGGTATCAAGAAATTCTTCTGAAAGAAATCATTATTTTATAGAAAAAAAGACAGGAATATAAAACCACAATTTGCATGATTTTTTGAAACACATAGAGACATAGAAGAAATAGAAATCATAGAAAAACTTGTGCGCTCTTATCTATCTATGTATCTATGTGTTTAAACCGTCGCTCTATATTTGCAGCATGAGTAAAGTGATTATCATCGGCCCTGCGCATCCGCTTCGCGGAGGCCTGGCATCATTTGACGAAAGACTTGCAAGACAATTTTTGCAGGAAGGTGATGAAGCAATTATTTATACCTTTTCATTGCAATATCCCCAATTTTTATTTCCAGGTGCTACTCAGTATTCTGCAGAGCCTGCGCCGCAAGATCTTACGATAAAAGTTTGCATTAATTCTATCAATCCTGCAAACTGGCTGAGAGTTGGCAACGAATTAAAAGTTTTGAAACCAGATATTATTGTTGTACGCTACTGGCTTCCTTTTATGGGCCCTTGCCTGGGAACAATATTGAGAATAGTAAAAAGAAACCGTCATACAAAAGCTGTTTGTATTGCCGATAATATAAAACCCCATGAAAAACGTTTTGGCGATGTTGCGTTTACCAAATACTTTATCAGCCCTGTTGACGCATTTATAACAATGAGTGAAAAAGTGATGAAAGACTTAAAAATCATCACTGCAAAACCTGCACACCAGGTGGTTCACCCTTTGTACGATAACTTTGGAGAGGCGGTGCCAAAGCAGGAAGCAAGAAAACATCTCAACTTACCTGAAAAAGAAAAAATAATACTTTTTTTTGGTTTTATAAGACAATATAAAGGATTGGATTTGCTGCTGCAGGCAATGGCGCTTCCTTCTGTCAGAGAATCAGGAATAAAATTATTGATAGCGGGAGAATTTTATGAAGACCGGAAACGTTATGACGAGCTTATTTCTCAAAACAATCTTTCAGCGCAGCTTATTCTAAAAACTGATTTTATCCCCGACAGTCAGGTAAAGTATTTTTTAAGCGCTGCCGATTTTGTTATCCAGCCATATCGAAACGCCACCCAAAGCGGTGTTACTCCCCTCGCCTATCATTTTGAAAAGCCTATGCTCGTTACCAATGTTGGCGGACTGCCCAACCTTGTTCCTGACGAAAAAGTTGGTTTGGTGTGTGAACCTGACCCTGATTCCATCGCTCTTGCTATTCTTAAATTATATGAATTAGGTGAAAACTACTTTTTACCACAACTTCGTGAAGAAAAAAAGAAATATAGCTGGCATAATCTGACTGGCTGTATTAAAAATTTAGCAAAATGACCTCATCCCAGCCCTTCTCCGAAGGAGAAGGACAAGAAGCAAAAGACGTAACAAGTCCTCTTTTTGGAGAGGATTTAGGTGAGGTGTCCAAGTGAGAAGGATAAGAAGCAAAAGGCGAAAAAAGTCCTCTCCTCAAGGAGAGGATTTAGGTGAGGTCTTTAAATGAAAAATATTCTAAAATAATGATTTATCGCAGCAGAGCTCCTCTGAGAATTGGTCTTGCCGGAGGCGGCACAGATGTAAGTCCGTATAGCGATTTGTATGGCGGCGCAATTTTAAACGCAACTATTTCTTTATTTGCAAATGCCAGCATCGAACCGATTGAAGAAAACGCCATTATAGTACAGGCGCTCGACCGCCACGAAGAGCAAAGATTTGAGTGGAATAACCAATTGCCGATAAACGGAAAGCTTGATTTGCTCAAAGGCGTTTATAACCGCGTTCAGCGTGATTACGGTGTGCCGCTTACCGGTTTCAGGTTATCAACGTATGTAGATGCTCCCGCGGGCAGCGGGCTTGGCACTTCTTCTACATTGGTCGTGGCAATTATCGGCGCTTTTTACGAAATGCTCCGCCTTCCTCTTGGTGAGTACGATATTGCACATTACGCATACAGTATCGAAAGAAATGATTTGCAGCTTGCCGGCGGCAAACAAGATCAGTATGCAGCAACTTTTGGCGGTGTAAACTTTATGGAGTTTTACGAAGGCGACAAAGTGATTGTAAATCCTTTGCGTGTAAAGCAGCAGTATTTGAATGAGCTTGAGAATAACCTCGTTTTATATTTTACCTCTACAAGCCGCGAAAGCGCCACTATTATAAATGAGCAGGTAAAAAATGTAAATGAGAAAAATGAGAAATCAATCGAAGCGATGCACCAACTGAAAGAGCAGGCAAAAATGATGAAAGAAGCTTTGCTGAAAGGACGCCTGCACGAATTTGGCGAAATACTTGATTTTGGCTTCAATCAGAAAAAAAGAATGGCAGCAAACATAAGCAACAGCAGTCTTGATGAAGTGTACAACGCTGCAAAAAAAGCAGGCGCAACCGGCGGAAAAATCAGCGGCGCCGGCGGTGGTGGTTTTATGATATTTTACTGTCCGGGAAATTGTCGCTACAAAGTAATTGAAACGCTCGAAAAATTTGGCGGAAAAAGCAGGCCATACCAATTTACAAAAAGCGGATTAAATACGTGGACAATATAAGGAAGCACACGGTATTTATTTTGAGATGGAAACATAGCTTACTGTTTTATTAACTATAAAAAAGCCATTGCTGCAAACAGCAGATGCAAAAAAATTCTGACATACAATTTCTCCATAACCATGAAATAGACAAGCAGCAGTGGGATGAATGCATAAATGCTTCTCCAAACGGACTAATTTATGCAAAAACATTTTACTTAAATACTATTTGCCCCGGATGGCATGCTTTGTCAGGAGCAAATTACGACTGGGTTTTACCAATTACCCATAAAAAGAAATGGGGCATTGCTTACTTATACCAGCCACCTTTTACACAGCAATCAGGTGTTTTTGCAAAAAAGGATGTTTTAGTTCCGTATCAGCAAATTATAGAATGGCTTAAAAAGCATTACAGGTTCTGGGAAGTAAGCTGGAATTATGCAACTGATCCTAAAGTTTTTCATCCTACGATTCAAATTGATTCTGCAGCTAACTTTATTCTTAATCTTAAAAACTCTTATCAAAGCATTTCATTGAATTATAACAATGTTCTCATTAAAAATCTGAAACGAAGCAGGCATTTTCAGCATGTTTATAAGACAACGGAAGATTTTGATACCTGCATTAATCTATACAGAAAGCATTACAGTCATCGTATCCCCCACGTTACATTGAGTGATTACCAAAGGTTTTCAAATATTTGCCTTTATGCACTTCAGAATAAAATGCTGGTATGCAGGCAGGTGGTAAATAATGAAGGTGAATGTTTTGCAGCAGCATTACTCTTAACAGATCAAAAACGGCTGTACAACATAATAAATGTGACAACAGAAGCAGGAAAAAAACGCCAGGCAAATCATTTTTTGTTAGATGCTATCATCCGCGAGTTTTCCAGTCAGGAGTTATTGCTTGATTTTGAAGGTTCTGATGTGCCTGGGGTGAAGATTTTTTATGAAAATTTCGGAGCGGTAAACCAGCCTTTTTACAGGATAAAATTTAATGAACTTCCATGGCCGGTGAGACTTTTTAAGAAATAACTTCCTGCAGCAATTTTTCTGCAATATATAAATCAATCGGGCGGGTAATTTTTAAATTATTATAATCGCCTTGTATCAAAAACACTTTGTATCCCGCGGCTTCTGCCACAGCAGCTTCATCGGTAAATGAAGAATTATATTCCTGTTTAAAAGCTTTTGCTAAGATTTCAGACTGAAAAGTCTGGGGAGTTTGTATGATACGAACTTTACTTCTGTCAACAGTAAAATGAGACGAACCTTCGTCAATCCGAATAGAATCTGTAGCGGCAACGGCCGGAATCGCACTTCCTTTTTCAACAGCCTGTTCATAACAATTTTGAATAAGTTTTTGACTTACGAGACATCGCGCCCCATCGTGTACAAACACAATCGAAGGATGCATTATATAACTTAACCCATTTTTAACAGATTGAAAACGCGTTTCGCCTCCGGCAATAATTTGTATTCTTTCTTCCGCATTCATACTCTTTATTATTTCCATTCCTTTTGCTAAGTGCTCAATCGGAAGAACAAGAATAATATGCATATCATCAAATGCCTGCAAAAAGGATTGTAAAGTATATTGTACCAAAGGCTTTTCGTTTAGCAGCAAAAATTGCTTGGGCATTTCTGCACCCATTCTTTTACCTGAACCTCCGGCTACAATAACCGCATATTTCTTCATATTACAAAAATGCTCTTAAAACAATTATCTTTAGTATATTATTTTAAACGGAGTTGCGTATAGAATACTGCTTTAAATTAATTTTCATCAATTTTGTCATTATTAATTAAGAGAACAGGAAAATGATTTATGTACATGTTTTGATTTTAAAAGATTCAAATAAAATCTTTACACAATTACAAAAACTTTAAAATATTACACATGCCAATGCAATATATAAAGGATAATAATGGCGCTACAACTGCCGTAGTAATCCCTATCAGTGAGTGGAAACAAATTGTGACAAAACACCAGGATTTGAGCCAATTGGAACAAGGACAAATAGCTATGGCTGAAAAAAAAATGAAGCCGTCTGATTTTGCAGGAAGCCTGTCTGAAGAAGCGTATCCGGAAATAACAGAACACATAAAACAAGCGCGAAACGAATGGGACAGGGATACTTATTAGACACAAATGCTGTTATTGATTATGTTGGAGGTAAGCTGCCTTTGGTTTCAATGCAAAAAATGAATGAAATAGTTGATGCAGGATTCAATATATCACCGGTTGTAAAAATAGAAGCCCTTGGCTTTAATGTTCGGAAAGTGACATGGAGAGACTAAAGAATCTGCTAAATCTGGCTGATATGTTTTATATCAATGATGATGTTATTCAAAAAACGATAGACTTGCGAAAGATGCAGAAAATTAAATTGGGCGATGCTATTATTGCTGCTACTGCGCTTGTTTACAATTTTGATCTCCTTAGTCATAATCTCGCTGATTTTAAAAATGTTCCCAGCCTTAAAGTCGTTGACCCTTATACTTTATAATGATTTTCAAAACAATTTTTTGAATAATCTATGGAATCATTAGATTTGGGAAACTGCTTTTAAAAAAAATATTTACTGCACAATATCACGCATTCTTTATCTTGAATAGCATGAATTTTAAATCGTTGCAGTTTCTCCTCTCCTATTACATTTACTTTAAAACCTGCCTCTTTTAGGCGGTTGACATAATCTTTTAATGCATAAATTCTTACATGATCTTTCTGGCCAAACAAACGTTCCTGCTTTTTAGGGTCATTAATAAAAGGCTCTTCTATGGTTGTTTCTGATTTTTCAGAATAAGGAACCTGCAGTATGGCTGCTCCGTCACTTTTTAAAACGCGGTAAATTTCTTTCATTGCCAAGGAATCCTGCGGAATATGTTCGAATATATGATTGGCAATGATTACATCAAAACTGTTATCCGGAAACCGGAGATTTGTCGCGTCAGCATATAATATTTTACTATCAATATTTTTATAAAAGCCAGGCATAATATCAACAGTAGTTACCGCCGCTTTGTTTTTCAGGTAATTGTATAAATGCTTTTCAGGCGAAAAATGGAGTATTTTTCTATTTTCAACAGGTATAAAACTTTGTAAAAAAGCCAGCACCAACCGTTCCCTGTTTTTACTCAGGCAATTCGGGCAAAAGACATTTTCACCATATCCTGCTATCACTTCATTGGTGTTTATTGCCATTGCTATTTCCTTTGCAGGATATTCAGGCACAAACTTTTGATAGGATGATCCGCAAAAATTACAAATAAAACCTTTCCCTTTGTATGGATAGTAAGTGAGCCGGTAATAGCTTTTTAGCCAAAATAAAATACAGGTTCTGTAAAAAGATTGCAACGGATGGTAAAGCTGCAGGTCTTTTAAAAAAGTTTTTAGCTTTTCTTTCATTATTAATAAGTTGATCTTTTTAAAAGACATCCGTTATAGTTACCATTAATTTTAATAGTAACCAAAATGAAGAATTTTTTTAACTTCCTTCAAATTATATTTTTGCAGTTATATTACCTTACGCCAATAAAACAGATCCTAATAAAGTCATTTTAGCTTATTTGTCAAAATAGTTTTAATTAACCTCACCTGTTTCAAATAAGCATTCAACTTAATTTTACCATTATTTTCATAAATTTGTTTATGTTTAAGCAGTTTCATTTAGTTTATATAAAGAAAAACAAAGCAGTTTGATCTATGATAAGAACAATAGTTACTCCAACTGATACAAATATCAATCTTTCTGTACCGGCGGACTATGTAGGAAAACCTATAGAAGTTACCTTTCTTGCACTTGACGAACTGCAACAAAAACCCGCTAAAAAAACAATGGCTGATTTCTGGGGCGTTATTTCTGATGAAACAGCTAAAACACTACATCAACAGGTAGAAGAAAGCCGAAACGAATGGGAAAGCAATATTTGATGGACTCTAATGCTGTTATTGATTTTTTTAATAGTAAGCTAAATCCGGGAGGTAAAAATTTTATAGCATCTGTTGATCCCCGTATTTCTGTAATTACGCAAATTGAACTTCTAAGCAATAAAAACATGCCTTCAACTGAATGGGAACAGTTGCAGGCTTTTATACAAATAGCAACTATTTATACACTTGACCACGGTATAGTCGAAAAAACTATTATGCTGCGGCAACAACATAGAATAAAAATACCTGATGCTGTTATTGCTGCCACAGCTTTACTGCACGGACTTTCATTAATTACAAGGAACTTATCAGATTTTAAAAGCATAGCCGGGCTTGCTGTTATTAATCCGCATTCGCTTTAAATTGAAAGTTTGCTTTAATTATTAATGTTTCTTACACTACAGTATGTATACTTTTGAAGTTTCTGATTCATATGCAAAGATGTCTGTTTCTTATATTATTTTTTCTTTTTAGCTGCGGTAAAAAAGCGGATCAGAAGCCCAATATTTTCGCGTTGCGCGAAATGAGTGACCTGGCAACGGTCGAATATACTGTTACAAAAATTATAAAAGCAAGTGATAACAAGACCTGGTTTAAAATAGGCGAAAGAAAAATTCTGATGAGCTGCGAAGCGCATATAAAAGCAGGTATTGACATGAGCGCAATCAATGAGCACAGCTTTACAATAAACGAAAAAAATATCCGGGTAACCCTGCCGCCACCCAAAATTATAAGCTTTAGCATACCGCCTGAAGGCATAAAAACAGAATACGAAGAAACAGGCATTTTCAGAGATAAATTTAAAGCAGCCGACCGCGATGCTTTAGCAGTGCAGGCAGAAAAGCAAATAAGAAACAGTATAGAATCTTTGGGAATATTGCAGCAGGCCAAAGTAAATACATCCCTTTTTGTAGTAAATTTTTTAAAAAGACTTGGCTACGAAAATATAAGCATTGACTACAACGCAAATAATTCTTCGAATAGAGTGCAATGAGAAAACTCAGAAACTATACCATAACCATTCTTACTGTCATTGCCGCTTTTTGGCTGTTGCAAAAATCTAAAGTAATTCCTTCACTAAAAGATATATTTGAAGCTAAACCGGTGGTAATTGATGAAACACCTGTGCTGATAAAAGACATAAAATCAATAGGGCAATTAATTACCTACAGTTTTTATGATGAGGCAGTAGCAGACTCTTTAATCACTACCCGGGGATCTGCTTTTGTCAATGCCTTTAACCGCCTGGCGCCTGTTCCTATGTTTCCTTCGGCAGATAAGCAATTAGTGTTGATTGGCAGAGGAAAGGTATTAGCGGGCATTAACCTTTCCTTATTGACAGATACCAGCCTTATTATCAAAAATGATACAATCACGCTTACTTTACCTAAACCTCAGATTTTTTCCACTGTTTTAAACCCCGGTGATTTTGAAACTTTTATAGAAGAAGGAAACTGGACGAATGAAGAAGTGACCCTGGTAAAATTGAAGGCCCGCCGCATGATAGAAGCACGTGCATTACAGCAAAACATTCTTGGCAGAGCAGAAATGAAAGCTAAAGCAGTTTTACAAAATTTTTTGGGAAATATGGGTTTTAAAAAAGTTTTACTTTATTAGTTTTGAAGAAGAATAGGAAGAGTATTAAATTTTACTCTAAAAACGTTCTTAAAAGCATTAGTGAAAATAATATAATGAAGTTAAAAATCATTAAGGCATTTCTTTGATCTTAAAATCTTTCCAGCGTACTTTTATGCCACCGCCTTCGTGTATTTGTAATGCAATGAATCCTTCGCCTTTACCAATTTTTGCATCTTTTAAGTATACCATTTGGTGGCCGTTTAACCATGTAGTCACCTCATCCCCCGCTACTTTAATTTTCATTTTATTCCACTTCCCATATTTTAAACGTTTTTCGTCTTCCGGTTTTGGTTTTATCAGCCATCCCCGTCCGTATGATTCATAAATTCCTCCTGTAAAATGGTTTACGGGAGCTACTTCTACCTGCCAGCCGCTGATTTTCGTTCCTTCAATGGACGAATGAAAAAATACGCCGCTGTTTCCGTTTGCTTCCTGTTTAAACTTTAGGGTAAGAATAAAATTCTTATAGTTTTTATCAGTACTAAGATAGCCATACTGTTTGTCGGGGCCGCTTTCGCAAACCAGCTCTCCTTTGTCTACATACCATTTTTCCGTGCCGTGAATAGTCCAGCCTGTCAGGTCTTTGCGATTGAATAATTTATCAGAAGACTGTGCACAAAGTATGGCAGTTACAGAACATAAAAACAATACAAAAAGCAATTTTTTCATTTGAATGATTTTTAGCAGATTTATACTTTTTTTATTAATACTTCTGTTTTCTATAATTAAAACTGTATTAACCGAATCTAAAGCAGTTAGTTATTAATTACAATAAAAACTAAACTAATTGCGCTAAAAATTTCGGCGCTTTTCTCACCATTGTTGTCTGCTCAAAAGCATACGCCATGCTTATTAATGCAGGTTCACTATAAGCCGTTCCAAAAAAAGAAAAACCAATAGGCAGATCATGTATAAAACCCATAGGCACAGTTATATGCGGATAACCGGCCATAGCAGCAGGAGACGAAAATGAAAAGCCCGTATCGTAATCACCGTTTACGAGGTCAATACAACAGGCAAGACCATTTGTAGTGCCGCAAATGGCGTCTAACTTATTTTGCTGCAACAGTTTATCTATTATTTGTCTTGACGAAGTTGATTTAACCAACGCATTTATGTACTCCTTGCTGTTTAAATCACCTTTTTTTTCTGAGCTGACAAGTGTTTCCTGTTTAAAATAAGGCATTGTTTCAGCTTCATGCTGATTGTTGTAAGCAATCACTTCTTTCAGCGATTTTACTTTTGCATTGGCATTAGCCAGGTATTTATTTAAGCCGTCTTTAAATTCGTAATGAAGTATAATATTTTCAGCTTCGCCAATTGCATATATCGGTTTCAATACATCCACTTCAACAATGGTTGCTCCTTTCTCTTTGAGCAGCGCGATGGTTTTATTCAGCAAACTTACTACGTCAGGGTTTCCTTTAAAAAAAGATTTTTCAATACCTAATCTTTTCCCTTTTAAACCATTTGTATCTAAAAACGATGTATAATCTTTTTGTGTATTTCCTTTGCTGTGTCTGGTTACAGCATCTGTAGAGTCAATACCGCACATAGCCGCTAATAGTATCGCTGCATCCTTTACTGTCCGCGCCATTGGTCCTGCTGTATCCTGTGTTGCCGAAATGGGTATGATACCTGAGCGACTCCACAAGCCAACCGTTGGCTTTATACCCACCAGGCCATTTATTGATGCAGGGCTAACAATGGAACCGTCGGTTTCTGTACCGATGGCAACAGTGCAAAGATTAGCCGCCGCCGCAGAGCCTGAACCGGCACTGGAACCGGAAGGATTCCTGTTGAGAATGTAAGGGCATTTTGTTTGTCCGCCCCGGCTGCTCCACGCACTGGTGGAATGCGTAGAGCGGAAATTAGCAAATTCACTCAGGTTGGTTTTACCTAAAAGCACTGCACCAGAATCACGCAAAAGCTTTACAATAAAAGCGTCTTTCGAAGCTATGTTCCCTGCGAGCGCGAGCGAACCGGCTGTGGTCATCATTTTATCGCCGGTGTTAATATTATCTTTTATTAAAACGGGAATACCGTGCAATGGCCCCCGCACTTTTCCGTTTTTCCGTTCATAATCAAGAACTTCTGCTATTAGCTCTGCATCTGGATTAACTTCAATCACCGAGTTTAATTTCGGCCCGTCTTTATCAGTTTCCTTAATTCTTTTCAGATACCATTGTGTTATTGATTTCGAGGTAAGGTCTCCGCTTTGCATTTTTTGCTGCAGTTCATCAATAGTTGCTTCATTTAAATCAACATCTTTAAATAGAATCTTACTATTTTCATTTAAAGCCTTGCTTTCATCGGGGTATGATGGTGCTGTTTCTTTTGCTAAAGCGGGTAAAGTGAAACCTGCAAGAGAACTATTTCTAAGAAAATTTCTTCTGTTCATTTATCTGAGAAAGCTGTTAGTAGAATTTGTAAAGTCGTTTGAATTATGAAGATAATGACAAATGAAGTTGCAAAAGTTTATAAGGCTGCAATATTTAATAAATATGCCGAAAAAGATGTGTCTGTACGAAAAGGTTTATTTAAACAGCAGTCTATTTAACTCCATTATTATCTACAGCCATTACCGGCGTGGCGCCTAATCTTTTTATTACCTGCATTACTTTAATAGCGGTTCCTAAGTGAGAGGTGCTGTCGCCATTAATTACAACCGATGGTTTACTGGTTTCTTTTGCAAGAAATGCTTTCAAATCAGCCTCTAACTTTTCCATGGAAACTTTTTTTTGTCCTAAGTAGAGGTTCTGGTCTTTGTCAACAGTGATGACCACTGTCTGCTTTGATTTTGTATCGCTTTTTGCTTTGGGGTTCGACACCTTTATTACATTAGGATTAGCTAATGTAGATACAATCAAAAAAAACAATAAAAGGATAAATAAGATATCATTTAATGCGCCGGTGTGCACCTCGGGATGCTTTCTTAATCTGTTTCGAATGTTCATTATACTAATTGAAATATAAACTGTTTATTATAAGAGTGACTTAAAATACTCATGCACAGGCTGAAAAAAAGCAAGCTGAACAAAGATATAAAAGTTGATTAGCGTACTGCCCTTATTAACAAATCTAATTTCGTTTATATCTGTTTTAATTCTCCTACGCTTCTTTCCTGTAAAAAAACAGAAACTACTTTCGTTCTCTTTCCAGAAAGGTTTTGGCTGACAATTTGAAATCTTCTAAAGTAGTAAATTGTTTGTCACACGTATTAGTTAACCTAGACCTATCTTTTCTTGATAATTTTTCAAAATCTTCATTTACAACCCACCCTCTGAAATTCAAATTTGCTCTTTGATATTCTAAGCAACTGATTGTCGCAAGTCTTGCTTTAGCTACATCCTTGACACCAAATAAGTAAATAGGATGACCATTCGGAGAAAATGAATAATCTGCTTCTAAATCATCCCTTTCCGGAATAGGCAACACCTTATCCTGTGGCTTGAACTCTTTCAACTCATTTTTAATAAAATCATCTAAAATTTCATAAAAGAGGTTTTCAACAACTTCTCTTTTAAAATACCGCATACTTCCAATCTTAGCATAAGATTGTGTTATATGCATTATATCGGAATAAACAGTAGCTGGACTTGTATCCAGACAAATATTTCCATTTTCTTCAATTAAACCATTTTCTGAAATTATTTTTT